>Ga0335082_10000009_pt1 | contig 236416 bp, 205 predicted proteins | sample Lox_Sample_41_FD_206718 | JGI IMG/M metagenome (GOLD analysis project Ga0335082, IMG submission 206718) | Soil microbial communities from Loxahatchee National Wildlife Refuge, Florida, United States - Lox_Sample_4.1 | ecosystem: Environmental > Terrestrial > Soil > Wetlands | place: USA... | reverse complement strand
GGGACCATAGGTGGCTTGGGCAATACTGGGATCGAAGGTACTGTCACCCACGTTGAGCTCACTCAGCCAAATATCCCCCGTGTGATTCTTAGTGGTGGAGAGGTCCCCTTTCGGGAAGAGTGGGTTCTATTACAATTGCGGTTGCGTGGCCGACGAAGCCAAATTACAGTGCAAGTTCGGGCGGAGCTAGAAATGTTCGCGTTTTCATTTCCACGACTGCAAGGACCATGCCGAGCAATCGGTGCGTGGATACTTTCTATTCTCGCGATTGCCCTGTGCTCACCTAATTCGCAGGCTCTGAACCCAGATTGGCAGCTATCTCAGTACGGCCACCGGGCGTGGAAGATCGAAGATGGATTCTTAGGCAGTGTCGTCAACGCGCTGGCCCAAGACAAGAAAGGCTATCTTTGGATAGGTACGGACAAGGGGTTATTCCGATTTGACGGCATCCGGATTACAGAGTGGAATCCACCGGATGGAAGCCAATTATCTTGGGGGATCATTTCGCTGTTGCCCGATAGAGACGGCAGCCTTTGGATTGGCACGATTAGTGGATTGGTCCATTGGGACGGCCATCGCGTCACGCGCTACAAGGAGAACCCGTCGGCTGCTGTCTATTCGCTCTGGCAAGACCCAGATGGAACTGTTTGGTTCAATCCATTTCAACTAAGCGCCGGTGGCGACGATGTCCTGTGCAGTGTGGCTGGTCCCAAGGTGAGCTGCTTTGGAAGCAAATATGGATTCCCCGTTTCGACTCCCCTACTAACATTCGTCCGCGATTCATCCGGAACCACGTGGATGGGCGGACCTGAATCTCTTATCTCCTTCAAGGATGCCACGGCAAAGACACTCATCGTAAATTCTCTAAAGAACAACCGGCAGCAACTCGGGGTGGCGAGCCTTGCTGTTGATGCAGACGGTTCTCTCTTGGCCGGCATGGCCAAAAAAGGGCCGGGATTGGGATTACAACGCTTCCGTGATGGGAGATGGGAGACGGTTAACGCGCGAGGTTTCGATGGGAGCCAGCATGCTGTCTTTCGCGTGCTGGTGGATCGCCACCAGGCACTTTGGATTGGCACCTTCAACGAGGGGATTTATCGGCTGTGTCAGGGACGTGTGGACCATTTCGATAGTGGAGATGGGCTTTCTGGGAACACAGTGTTTTCACTATACGAGGATGGTGAAGGGTCACTTTGGGTCGGAACAAATGGGGGGCTCGATCAATTCCGGGATCTGGCCGTGCGGAACTTTTCGAAGACGGCGTATCCAAAGGCGGCAGAATTCGACAACCTCGTCACCGCAAAGGATGGAACTCTCTGGGTCGGGGGCGACGGTTCCCTCTTCACTTTACAAAGCGGCACGAATACGTTTACGCCACGCGGAGGCAACCTCAAGGGCAAGCAGGTCACCACGATCTTCGAAGATCATCTAGGACGCATGTGGATCGGTTTGGATAATACTCTCAATATTCTTGACCGCGGAAAGTTCACTCCGATCACGCTGGCGGACGGGCACCCGCCCGGATTCATCGTTTCAATGGCGGAAGACACTGAGAGCAACCTGTGGGCTCTCACTACAGGCCCACCGAGAACACTCCTCTCTGTCGATGCAAAGACTCTGCAGGCATCGCTGATGCAAACAATCGATGGAAGCAAGATTGCGAACGATCCCCACGGCGGACTTTGGATTGGCACCAATACTGGCGATCTCCTCCATTTCTCACAGGGAAAAGTGGCTCCTGTTCCGCTTGTGCGAAAGTCGAATTCCAGAATCGCCCAGCTTTCCGTGACGGCCGATGGTGGAGTTATGACAGCGAGCGACCTCGGCTTTTCGTATCTGGTCGGCAATACCACTCGCATCCTGGATGCGAGTAATGGTCTACCCTGTTCCAATATGAATAATTTCGTGTTTGATGCGAACGGCGACCTTTGGCTGTATGCACGATGTGGGCTTGTTGAGGTAAGCCAATCTGACGTTGAACGCTGGCAGAAAGATCCGTCTACCCAGATTCAGCCTCGTGTCTTCGATTCGTCCGACGGAGTGCGGACCCACCTTCCGCCATTTGAGGGAGCGGCGCGTTCTGGAGACGGAAGACTATGGTTCAACGGCATGGACACTCTGCAAATGGTCGACCCGGGGCGCATGCACCTCAACCCCATTCCACCACCTGTGAGGATTGAGGGAATCCGAGCCGATTTCCGGGATCACAGCCTTGCGGAAACTGTCCATCTGCCGCCGCTGACACGTGATATTGAAATTACCTACACCGCCTTGAGCCTCGCGGCTCCTCAAAAGACTATGTTTCGCTACAAACTCTCCGGTTTCGACCAGGATTGGCATGATGTCGGCGCGAGGCGGCAAGCGGTGTATATGAACCTTCGGCCAGAGACGTACACATTTCAAGTCGTAGCCCGCAACAATGATGGTGTCTGGAACTTGATGGGCGATACATTGAGCTTCACAATTCCGCCGAAGTTTTATCAGACTTCCTGGTTCCGCGGCGTTTGTTTGCTTGCTCTTCTTGTAGTGTTCTGGGCTTTCTACCAATTGCGTCTTCGTGAGGTCCAGCGGCAGTTCAAGGCGGGACTCGAGGAGCGGGTTGGGGAGCGAACCCGTATCGCCCGCGAGTTGCACGATACGCTGCTGCAGAGTTTGCACGGTCTGATGTTTCAATTTCAGGCGGCGCGCAACATGTTGCCTCGCAGGCCGGAGGACGCGGTGCAAGCACTGGACGAAGCGATCTCCGGTACGGAACAAGCAATCGCGGAGAGCCGCGATGCCATTCACGACTTACGCCCGGAGGCGGTTGCTCAAGGCGATTTGTCGCAATTACTGGATGCTGTAGGTAGCGAACTCGCGACCGTTCAAGAAACGAATTACCAGTCAACAACTTTCGATGTGATCGTCGAGGGCCAGCCGCAAACCGTATCTCCCATCGTCCAGCATGAGGTGTATAGCATCGGCCGCGAAGTGATCCGAAATGCTTTTCACCATGCAAAGGCGCAAAGGATCGAAGTCGAAATACGCTACGACAAGAATCAGCTCCGTCTGCGAATCCGTGACGATGGAAAGGGCATCGACCCCAGAGTTCTTGAGGAGAGCAGACGTCCTGGACACTGGGGGCTGCCTGGAGTATTTGAACGAGCGCAACGAATCGGGTCGCGATTGGATTTTTGGAGCCAGGCTGGAGCGGGAACCGAAGTTGAGTTGACCGTTCCGGCTGCGATTGCGTACAAAACATTGCGAGATGGCTCCAGGTTTAGGCTATTTCGCAAAGCGGGAAGCCATGAACAATCCTCCTGATCCGATTCGAATTCTGACTGTGGATGACCACTCTCTTCTCCGCAAGGGAATAGCGGCCCTGGTAAATGCCGAATCAGATATGAAATTGATTGCAGAAGCTTCCAGCGGGCAGGAGGCCATCGAAAAATTCCGATTGCACCGGCCCGATGTAACCTTGATGGATCTACAGATGCCGGGCATGAACGGTACGGAAACAATTGCTCGGATACAGGGCGAATTCCCTGATGCCCGCATTGTAGTCCTTACCACATACACAGGCGATGTTCAGGTATTGAAAGCACTCAAGGCAGGTGCGCGTGCTTACATCTTAAAGGGCCACGTGCATCGTGAGCTCTTGGAAACTATCCGTGCGGTTCACGCAGGACAGAAACGAATTCCGCCCGACGTCGCCGCGGAATTGGCCGCACACATGGCAGATGATGCCTTGAGCCCACGCGAAATAGATGTATTGCGGCTGATCGCGGCAGGAAACTCCAACAAACTCATTGCCGATCATCTCTCGATCGGCGAGGCGACAGTCAAGAGCCACGTTACGAATATACTGTCCAAACTCGGTGCCAATGACCGAGCCCACGCTGTGACGATTGGGTTGAAGCGGGGAATCATCCAACTATAGCTCCCCCAAAAGTAGGATTGGCCTGCCCGCCCTTTAACTGTTTCGGAATCATTTCGACGACATTAACATGCGAATGAAATGTGTGCGTGGAGGCGACTCTGCAACGATTATTTTCGACTTTCGCCAACGGCTGGCCCGGTGTGGGTCTCTTGTTACTGCGGCTGGCAACTGCCGGGGCGCTGTTTTACTGCACCATTATGCAGCTTAAAACGACATACCAGCTTGTATCGATCGTCCCGCAAGTGATCGGTGTTGGCGCGGGGACATTTCTCCTCGTCGGCCTGTGGACCCCTGTAACAGGAACAGTGGTTGCAGCGGCTGAACTGTGGATCATGCTCTCACGCGGCGGCGAATCTTGGATCTTGCTTCTATTGGCTGCCCTCGGAGCCAGCCTGGCAATGATTGGTCCCGGGGCTTGGTCTATCGATGCCCGCCTGTTTGGTAGGCGACATATTGATGTCTCATTGAGGTAGGTTCTGATCCACCTAAAGACGTAGTGCCAGTTTCTACGAAATGTTGATTCCGCAAGTCGACCATTTGGGGTTTTCCGCAGGGCTGGATTCACCGCACAATCCGCTTGTCTGGTAGGGATTCCAACACACCGGCATGGCGCGCGGAATATCAATTCAGAGAGGAGTCAGCAAATGAAATGTTTTGGAAGGTTAGCCACATTCATTCTAGGAGGAATGATTATGAATCATGCAGCAGCAGCTCAAGCACCTAACGCGGCGACAGATCCTCGAATCGACCCACAAGTGCGGTCCTTTCTCGCGGAACTCAACAAGGACCCCAGTCCATTCTGGGAACTGCCGCAGCCGAAACCCCAGGAGATTCTCACCGGATTGCAGAACAAGACAACGGTGGATATGTCTGGCGTCAACACAGTGGAAAAAACGATCACACAGGATGGACGCAGCGTAAAGCTGTATATCATGACACCCCAGCAAACTTCAGCGAAGCCAGGAGTCCTACTGTTCATCCACGGCGGCGTCTGGATCGTGGGCAACTTCCAGAACCATCAACGGCTTCTGCGTGACCTTGTGGTCGGCTCCGGTCAAGTTGGTGTTTTCGTCGAGTACACTCCTCTCCCCGAGGCAGTGTTTCCCACGCAATTGGAAGAGAGCTACTCTGCCCTAAAGTGGGTCTCGGCGCATGCTGCTGAGTTTGGTGCCGATGGGACTCGTATCGCAGTTGCCGGCAATTCGGTCGGCGGAAATATGACGGCCGCTTTGACGCTGATGGCCAAGGACCGGAAGGGGCCGAAGATTAGCTACCAAGTGCTCTTCATCCCAGCTACAGATGCGAGCGTGGATACCGACTCATACCATGAGTTTGGAACCGGCCGTTTCTTGGCGCGCTCATTTATGAAGTATGGCTGGGATCTCTACGCGCCTGACCAGAAGACGCGGAACAACCCATATGTATCTCCGCTGCGCGCGAGCAGTGACGAGTTGAAGGGTTTGCCGCCAACTCTTGTGATCACCGCCGAAAACGATCCTCTTCGCGACGAAGGTGAAGCGTATGGCCGCAAACTCATGGACGCCGGGGTTTCAGTAACCATTACGCGTTACAACGGCATGATCCACGATTTCGTTCTCCTCAATGCCATTCGCGACTTACCTGAAGTGGAGAACGCTCTCCGTGAGGCGAGCGGCGGAATCCAAGTAGCACTAAAGCCAAGTGACGGAATTCGCGCTGCCTTGAAGTAATGACCCGTCCGGGGTGGCGACAGACTCGATCTTCGTCACCCCCATCATCTAACAAATGAAAGAAACAATTTCAGATGTCAACTTCAAGCACAGCCTTGAGGACCAGTTCGAGTACCCGGGAGTGCCTGATGTTGACAGTATCTGCATTAAGGGAGCAACACATGTTGAAACAACTCTGGAACACAAGCGCACCATTAACGTTTACCGGTTTGCTGATGTTGCCTTTGCTGGCATTCGCAATCGCCGGCCTGTTCATCGACCCGCGAATCATCACCGACGCACCGGCATGGCTAAAGCCTGCAAAGTTCGTTGTATCGATTGCGATCTATGTGTTCACGCTTGCCTGGGCGTTTACGTTGATCCCCGGGTGGCGGAAGACGCGCCTTGTGGTCGGGTGGGCCACGTCAATCGCGATGGTTCTGGAATTCATGATCATCGCACTTCAGGCCTACCGGGGCACCACCAGCCACTTCAACTTCAGCACGCCTCTCAATAGTGTTCTGTTCATCATCATGGGCGTGGCCATCGTATTGCAGACATTCATCAGCATAACCGTGGCTGTAGCATTCTGGCGGCAGAGGTTCGAAGACCCTGCGATGGGATGGGCCCTTCGATTCGGGATGATCATCACGATTATCGGTGCTCTCAGTGCGGGTTTCATGACGCACCCGACCGCGGTTCAACTGGCCGCCGCACATGGCGGACAGGCGATGCCGATTATGGGGGCGCATACCGTGGGTGCGCCTGACGGTGGCCCCGGCCTTCCGGGGACTGGCTGGAGCACCGAACACGGCGACCTGCGGATTCCACACTTCATAGGTCTGCATGCTCTGCAGGTACTTCCCCTGATTGCCTTCGTGGTGAGGCGCCCCCGGCTAAGCAGCGACACACGAGTCCGTCTGACGTTGACTGCGGCAGGAAGCTACTTCACATTGGTCGTACTGCTGCTCGTACAGGCGCTCCGGGGGCAGCCGATTCTCAGGCCAGACGCGCTCACATTCGGGCTATTCGGCGCATGGGCCCTCGCCACGGCGATCTATGGCTGGAACACCTTCAATCCCGCTTCGGCGGTAACGACCCCGGAGACCATCTGAGGTGCCATGTGTCTCCACAACAGGTTTTTTCCATCGCTAACTCCCTCGCGTTGGTTTCTTGGATCATGCTCGCAATCCTACCCGGGAGACCTTGGGTGACCAAGGTGGTCACGACTAAGCTCGTTCCAGGACTCTTCGCTATTCTCTATACGGCGATTGCCGTCTCGCTGTTCTGGCACTCTCCTGGCGGCTTCTCGACTCTTGCAAGTGTCGGGGTACTGTTCTCCAATCCCTGGCTGCTGCTTGCTGGATGGGGGCATTACCTGGCGTTTGACCTTCTCATAGGCTCATGGGAATTGGAGGACTCGCGTGAGCGCGGCATCCCTCACCTGATGGTGGTCCCATGTCTTTTGCTGACGTTTATGTTCGGCCCAGCGAGGTGGCTGCTTTACAGGATCGTACGATCCGTTCGTCGCAGAGATTCAATTTTCCCCAGCAAGGAAGGAGCAGTGGCATGAAGTTCACGAAGGTGTTCATTACCCTTACCTCCCACACCACTACGAAGGAGAACAGCATCTATGCCCTGTCATCACGAACTCCCGAGTGGTCGGCTACACAGAAGTTATCGAGAACGGCGTTCGAGGAAATCAGATCGCGAAGAGTCCATCGTAGGACCCCATTTCCCCCAACCGGACTTCTGACCCGGAATAGCTTACGGTTAGCCGTCATCCGGGAAGAACAACTATTTATAGAGTCACATCTACGGAAAACCGACTTTTTCCATGCGAACGTTAGTTTCCGCACAGCGAAGTGGACTGTGCACGGATTAGACAGAGCGGTGAACCACGCCCTGCACCTAGAATCCACCCCGGTAAACGCGTCACCGGACTCGTGTCCAGTTACAACTAATCAGCACTTTAATTTCCGAAACTAATTGTTCGCGCAACATTTTTGGGTGTTTTACCATTAACCCCCAAGGAGTTTGAGTGCCACTCAGCCGCTTGAAGTTTCTATTTCTCGGAGTCTTTTGCCTCACAGGGATGGTTGGCTGCCTGCTAGATGCATTCGTTCTCGGTTCGAAGCCAATCGCTGAAGTGGTTGTTTGGATAGTCTTCACCGGAATTATGGCCGTTGTGTATCTGGTACTTGCTCTGCGCGCTCCTCGCTGGTTGATTGCTGGAATCTTGTTGCACATTTCCGGTTCAATGTTGGTGCGGTTCCTGCTGGTTCACCTGCATTTCAATTTTGCCGCGCCAGACATTCAAACCGGCGTGCGCTTCGCGGCCGTTACCAGCATCATTCTGTGTCTCCTCTCCTGCGTATTTTTTCTTCTGTTCTTTTATCGAGAAGGACGCCGTTCGATCCGCTTGCAGACTGAACTCACGCTTGCCCACGACATCCAGAAAACATTGGTCCCAATCATCGAACTTTCAACAGTTAAGTGGGAACTCTATGGCGTGTCCCTGCCAAGTCAAAACGTAGGCGGCGATTTGGTTGATGTGGTTGCGCAGCGTGATGGCTCGGTGTTGGCTTATGTCGCTGACATTTCGGGACATGGCCTCCCGGCTGGAATCTTGATGGGGCGCTTCAAAACTGCGGCCCGCACGTGCGCTCTTGAAAATACAGGACTTTCTTCTTTTTTGGAACGCGTTAACCTCGTGCTTCCGCAAGTCAAAGAACCGGAAATGTTTGCAACTTGCGCGATTGTACGGCTACCAGCGGACCGCGAGAACTCCCCGAATTATTTTGAATACGCTGTCGCAGGTCACCCCGCTCCCGCTGTGTTTTCCCCTTCTGCGGGCTCCGTCAATCGACTGGAGGAAGGCTCGGCTGCACTCGGACTTTTGCCGTCGCCGGAATTTCATGGGAACGAGTGCCAGATTCGCCCCGGCGACCTTTTGCTTATTTTCACCGACGGGCTGGTCGAGATTGCTAATGCCAAATACGAAGAATTTGGTTGGAGTAGCCTTAAAGCAGTTGTCGAGCGAAATCAGGCCCGTTCTTTGAAGTGCATCTCGGAAGCAATATTCGAGGAAGGCATCCGCTGGGGCAAGGCGACGGATGACCGCACGTTGCTGTTAGTTCGTTTTCGATAGAGCCGCGTTGACCTGAGTCACTCCCGATCAACGCGGAAAAGTGGATACCGGGACTCGTGAACACCGCTGACAGACCAGGGGCGTTCATTGCTCAAACCAGCGAGGGGATCCGAACGATGAAGAAACGCAAACTCGGGAACAGCAACCTTGAAGTCTCTGCGCTGGGCCTTGGCTGCATGAGGCTGAGTCCCGGTCACGGAGCGGTGGGGGCAACCCGGCAGGAGATGATTACGCTCATTCGGGCTGCCGTCGAACGCGGCGTCACGTTCTTCGATACAGCGGAAGTCTACGGTCCGTTCGTGAATGAAGAACTCGTGGGCGAGGCCCTCGCTCCTGTGCGGGAGCAAGTGGTGATCGCAACCAAGTTCGGGTTTCAGATTGGCTCCGAGAAAGATCCGCACCCGGCCGGCCTCAACAGTAGGCCGGATTGCATCAAAGAGACCGTCGAAGGCTCGCTAAAGAGGCTGAAGGTCGACACCGTCGATTTGCTCTATCAACATCGCGTCGATCCGAACGTCCCGATTGAAGATGTGGCGGGTGCAGTGAAAGACCTGATTCGGGAAGGCAAAGTGAAGTACTTCGGATTATCGGAAGCAGGGGCGCACACCATCCGCCAGGCGCACGCCATACAGCCGGTGACGGCACTGCAAAGCGAATACTCGCTGTGGTGGAAACGTCCGGAAGAGGAAATTATCCCAACGCTTGAGGAGCTTGGCATCGGCTTTGTTCCGTTCAGCCCGCTTGGCAGGGGATTCCTCACCGGGGCGATTACGGAGCACACCCAGTTTGATCCGGAGGACAATCGCGGCAGCTTCCCGCGCTTCTCGCCGGAAGCCCGCAAGGCAAATCGCGCGCTCGTGGATTTGATTGCCGCATTCGCCGCGAAGAAGAATGCGACCTCCGCTCAGATCGCGCTCGCGTGGCTCCTGGCGCAGAAGCCCTGGATCGTTCCCATTCCCGGCACCACCCGGCTGGAGCGCCTTGAAGAGAACATCGGAGCGGTGACCATTGAACTCACCGCGGATGATCTTCGGGAACTCGACGCCGCTATCGCGAGGATCACGGTCCATGGCGACCGCTATCCGGAAGAACTGGAACGGATGACGAATCGGTGAGAGCGAACAACTTGTGCAGGTAGATCAGGCGCCGGCGCTTTAGAGAGAGGAACCACGGATGAAAATATCGTTTGAAAACAAGGTTGCACTGGTCACGGGCGGCGGGTCGGGCATAGGGCTGGCGACGGCGAAGGCGTTTGCGAAATCGGGTGCAGCCATCGTTCTGGCCGATTGGAATGACAAGTCGATACGTGCCGCCGCCGACGAACTTGCCGCGCAAGGTCACAAAGCGCTGGCGGTCGCGTGCGATGTGTCGGATGACGCGCAGGTCGCGGCCATGGTCGAGAAGACGGTGGCGACCTTCGGCCAGCTCGATGCCGCTTTCAATAATGCAGGCGTCCAGAACGTGCTTGCCGAGACGGCGGACACCACCCGGGAAGATTACGACCGGGTCATGGGGATTAATCTCCGCGGGGTGTGGAGCTGCATGAAGTTCGAATTGCAACAGATGCGCAAGCAAAAAAGCGGCGCTATCGTTAATTGCTCTTCGCTCGGAGGACTCGTGGGCGGAGCCGAGCGCGGAATCTACCACGGAGCGAAGCACGGAGTCATTGGATTTACCAAGAGCGCGGCCCTTGAATATGGAACACGCGGCATTCGCGTCAATGCCGTATGTCCGGGCCTTATTTGGACACCGATGGCCGATCAAATGGTCGCGGCCGGTCAAGGCGAGGCACTCAAAGGAATGGAGAAGAGCATCCCGATGGGGCGAGTTGGCCGTCCTGAGGAGATTGCCAATGCCGTTCTGTGGCTTTGCAGTGAAGCGGCCAGTTATGTAACCGGTCAGTCCATCTCAGTGGACGGCGGTTTCATCATGCGCTAAGGGAAATGGGAGGAGACGGGAATGAAATTGATTGCGATCACTATTATGTTGCTTCTTATATTTATTGCGAACGGTGCCGCCCAGACGACGCCGGCATCTGGCCCTTCGAAAACTGCGCCTGGTCAGAATTCGCAGACGATCAAGATCGCGCGAAGCGACTCCATGCACCCAAACAAAGGGTCTGCCCAATACTTCACCGGCTCAGTACAAGTTCAAGAGCTGTTTCCCGCTTACGATCCATCGCGCACGAGCGGCGGAAAAGTTACGTTCGAGCCCGGTGCGCGGAGCGCTTGGCATACGCACCCGCTCGGTCAAATCTTGATCGTGACGGACGGCACGGGCTGGATTCAGCAGTGGGGAGGACCGATTGAAGAGATCCGGAAGGGCGATGTAATTTGGATTCCGGCGGGGGTGAAACACTGGCACGGCGCGACTCCAACAACGGCCATGACGCACATCGCAATACAGGAAGCGCTCAACGGTAAAGCAGTAGAGTGGATGGAGAGAGTGACCGACGAGCAATACCACAAGTAATCGCAGTTCACCCTGAACCGCAGGAGGCCAAGATGAAGCTAATCGCCGTTATGATCGCGGCGCTTTCTCTGATCAGCACCGCATGGCCCCAGGGCCAACACACAGAGAACGGGAGGAAACCGGAAACCATGCCGACAGTAAAAGACATCATGACGGTGGCGCCGGCGCTTGAGAAGTATGCGCAGGGCCCTCTTGCCGACCTATGGAAACGGCCTGGGCTCACGCCGCGGGACCGGAGCATCGTGACCATCGCGGCTTTGATTGCGCGCAACCAGACAATAGAGATGCCCTACTACTTCAATCTCGCGCTCGACAATGGCGTCAAGCCGCGCGAGATTTCCGAGATCATCACACATCTCGCCTTTTATTCCGGCTGGGCGAATGCGCTATCCGCGGCGGCGGTGGCCCGGGACGTCTTTGCGCAACGCAAGATCGGAGCGGATCAGGTTCCTCCCGCTTCCCCCAAACTCTTGCCACTGGACAAGGAGGCCGAGGAAAAACGGGCGACAGCCGTCAAACAACAATTCGGCAAGTTGGCGCCGGGACTCGTGCAGAACACTACGGATGTTCTCTTCCGCGATCTCTGGCTTCGGCCGGACCTTGCCGCGCGAGACAGAAGTCTCGTAACGGTCAGCGCACTGATCGCTTCGGGCCAGGTCGCGCAGATCAAGTACCACCTCAACAGGGCGATGGACAATGGGCTTACTCAGGAAGAAGCGGGAGAGGTCGTTACTCAACTGGCTTTCTACGCCGGGTGGCCGAATGCGTTTTCCGCCCTGCCCGTTGTAAAGGATGTCTTCGAAAAACGCGCCAACTAGCGGCGCCGCCGCGTGGCAATCCCCGGGTTTACCCCAGACTAAATACCCGACCCACAGAATCCATAAATAAAATGTGCTTGCGAGAGCGGATCGCGTCTGGCTTCCAAAAAACAGGCAACTCGGCGTAATCCACTTTGCTGGAAAACGCGACTATGCGCAGAAGTGGTCGCACTCGGCGCCTTAATCCAAGCTGACATACGAAATAGCTTTCCGATTGTCTGCTGCTCAGAAGTTGGTCAAAAACGGCGTTCGAGGAGATGAGAACGCAAGCAATCCTCGCCGCGACCTCACTTCCCAGATTGGGCCCGGAATAACTTCCGGTTAGCTCGTCAACTGGGAGGAATCGCGGTCACTTCCCATGTGCTGACTTTCGAGGAGGAAGTCCAAATTGGGAAGAATTAGAACCATTCTCTTTAGCTCACTGTTTGTATTAAACTGAGGGGAATTTCTTCTGGAAGAACGTCTTGACCCACGACCGCGAACACTTTCGCAACTCTTACGTCGGCAGCCCGCCCTGGGACATCGGCAAGCCCCAAGCAGCGTTCCACGCCGCCGCCGATAAGGTCGTCGGCTCGGTTCTCGATGCAGGCTGTGGCACCGGCGAACACGCCCTGTTCTTCGCCGCACGGGGCCATGCTGTCACGGGCTTCGACTTCCTGGAGGAACCCATCGCTGCGGCGCGGCGCAAGGCCGCCGAGCGCAACCTCATCGTCAAGTTCCTGGTCAAAGATGCCCTAAACCTCCATGAGTGGACCGAACGCTTCGATAACGTGCTCGACTCCGGTCTATTTCACGTTTTTTCCGACGCGGACCGCATTCCCTACGTGCGCGGGCTCAAGACCATCCTCAATCCCGGCGGGCGCCTGTTCCTGCTTTGTTTCAGCGACGCCACCCCGGGAACCCAAGGACCGCGACGCGTCTCGCAGCCCGAATTGCGCCATGCCTTTGCCGATGGCTGGAAAATCGAATCGCTCGAGCCCGTGCGCCTCGAGATCCGCCCCGAGTATAGACCGGGAGCCTTCTTCGGCGAAGACCCGCGCGGCTGGTTCCTCGTCACCCGCCGCCTAGCTTAAACCGATCCTGCAGATTGGCATTCTCTTCGGATAATCGGCAATGCGGAAGTAATCCGGGAGCCGTCAGCGCGTCTTTTGCGGGCCAGATACGGCGTTGTAGGACATAACGCGTCAACGGTCGTGTGGGTGCAGGATTGGGTGCAGCTAGAAAAGTAAGAATGGCTCCGAGTCTTATGTAAGCGACACCAGACGCGGCACTTAGATTTCTGACATCCTCGGCTGTTAACCGAAGGGTTGCTAGTTCGAATCTAGCCCGGGGAGCCAAATTCTTGCCCCATTCAGCGGATGAAATCGCGGCGGCCGAATTGCGCGCCGCTTTGGCCTAGCCCGCGTGCTTCAGGAAGATTGCCCCAAGTGGGGGAAGCGTCAGAGAGAGCGAATAGGGGTGGCCGTGGGCATTGACAGGGGCGGCTTCGACCTCCCCTAGATTGCCCCAGCCCGCGCCTCCGTAAGTGGCGCCATCGCTATTCAGGATTTCTCGCCACCGGCCCGCTTCGGGTACTCCCACGCGATAGTTCTGGCGAGGAATGGGCGTGAAATTCAGCGCGACGAGAATGGAATCCTCGCGCCGCTTTCCGTGGCGAAACAGCGCCAGCGTGTTTTCTTCCCAATTGTTGCAGTCGATCCACTCGAAGCCTGCGGGATCGGTGTCCAATTGGTGCAGCGCGGGTTCTGACCGATAGGTGCGATTGAGGTCCTGGAGCCAGTCGCGCAGTCCGCGATGGGGAGCGTACTGCAGCAAATCCCAGTCCAGGCTGGAGTCATGATTCCATTCATGCCATTGCCCGAATTCGCCACCCATGAACAGCAGCTTTTTCCCGGATTGTGCGAACATCCAAGCGTAAAGAAGGCGCGAGTTGGCAAATTTCTGCCAGTCGTCGCCGGGCATTTTGCCGAGCAAGGACCCTTTGCCGTGTACGACTTCATCGTGAGACAGGGGCAGAACAAAGTTTTCGGTGAAGGAATACAGGCCCCTAAATGTCAAATCATTCTGATGATACTTGCGATAAATAGGATCGAGGTGCATGAAGCGCAAGGTGTCGTGCATCCAGCCCATGTCCCACTTCAATCCAAAGCCGAGTCCGCCGATGTACACGGGGCGCGACACCATCGGCCAGGCAGTCGATTCCTCTGCGATGATCTGGATATCCGGGTGACTTCCATACGCGGCCTCATTTAGTTTCCTCAGAAACGAAACGGCTTCCAGATTTTCGCGCCCACCAAAGCGGTTTGGAATCCATTCACCTTCCTTCCTGGAGTAATCGAGATAAAGCATCGAGGCGACCGCGTCCACGCGGAGGCCATCGGCGTGAAACTTGTCCAACCAGAACGACGCGCTGCTCAGCAGGAAGGAGCGGACTTCATTGCGCGAGTAGTTGAAAATGTAGCTGTTCCAGTCCGGATGAAAGCCCTGCTTGGGATCGGCGTGCTCGAAAAGATGTGTGCCATCGAAGTAGGCGAGTGCATGTTCATCGCTCGGGAAATGCGAAGGGACCCAGTCCAAAATGACTCCGATACCAACCTGATGGAGCCGGTCCACTAGATACATCAAATCTTCTGGCGAACCGTAGCGGCTGGTTGGCGCGAAATAACCGGTGGTCTGGTAGCCCCAGGAACCGTAAAACGGGTGCTCCATGATTGGGAGGAATTCGACGTGTGTGAACCCCCGATCGCGAACGTATTCGGGTAACCGTAAAGCGAGTTCGCGATAAGTGAGCCAGCGCGAGCCTTCCTCCGGAATACGCGCCCAGGAGCCCAAATGAATTTCATAGATGGAGATTGGGCTTCGAAGGGAATTGTGCTCCGCACGGGTCTTCATCCACTGCCCGTCGCCCCATGTATAGTCTGCATTCCAGACCACCGAGGCTGTCTTTGGGGGAGTTTCCGAGCATCGTGCAAACGGATCGGCCTTATCCACCTGGTAGCCCTGATATTGCGAGGCGATGTGAAACTTGTATGCCGCCCCCGGTTGCATCCCTTCGACGAAGCCCTCCCAGATTCCGGAGGAGCCCTTGGCCCGCAGATGGGTTTGCGAAGTGCTCCACCCGTTTGCATCTGTCATCAAGGTGACGCTGCTTGCGTTCGGGGCCCAAACGGCAAAGTAGGTGCCTTCGCCTTCTGCCGTTCGCAGATAATGGGAGCCCATTTTTTCGTAGAGGTGCAGGTGAGTGCCCTCGTTGAACCAGTAAAGATCGTCGTCTGTCAAAAGCGAGATGTCGTTTCGCACTCGCAGTGCGCCAGCCGTTACGTCCGACTTGAGAGGTTTCTTTCCAGCAGCATCGAGCATATTCACCTCCTTCTGGATTTTCAGTTACTTCCTGGATGCGGCTGCTCTTCCAGTTGCGGGCGAAGGAAGGGTGCCGCGTGAATCAGGCGGTTTTATGAGCCGTTTTGCCGACCAGGTCTTCGATGCCTCTGAGAGGTATCGGCAGCCAAGAAGGGCGGTTGTTCAGCTCGTAGCCCATTTCGTAGACGGCCTTCTCCAGCAAATGCACCCGGAGAAGGGCTTCGGACTCCTCCCATTTCTTGGGAAGAAATGGAGCCCCCTTGACCGTGGTGCGATATTCATCAAGAAATTTCCCACTCGCGATCGAACGCCACAGCGACAATAGATCCACGATCTGAGAAAGCTCATCGGAGGAATGATTGGCGCCTTCGGTAAAGGCGAGGAGGGCGGAGCGCTCAGCGTAGTGGAACGATCGCAACATCCCTGCGACGTCCTGCAGCGGGGAGCGCTTTGCCCTTCGCTCTTCGATCGGGCGGGCGGGTTCTCCCTCGAAATCGATGATCATGAAATCCGAGCCGGTGAAGAGCACTTGGCCCAGGTGATAATCGCCATGAATTCGGATCCGCAGGCCGGCGATGTCGTTTTCGAGAAGCGTGTGAAAAGTGAGCAAGACTTCTTCTTCGCACTTGGCCGCGCGCAGTGCCGCCTGCTTCGTAGTCTCGGAAAACAGCTCCATCTTCGATCGCAGGAGATCGAAATTGCGAATGGTCAAATCGTGCAAGGCGCTTCCCAGAAATTCGCGATATGCGGGTGTGAAAGGTTCGGGCAGGAATGCGGGATTCGATTTGCTGTTTGCCATGGCGAGATGCATTTCCGCCGTGCGCTTGCCGAGCAAACCCATGAGCCTGGTGATCGCTGCAAGTTGCTCGGAGGCCGCTGCCGGCAAATGCTCGGTCTTTAGCTTGGAACCCGGTCGTCTCTTCGAAGAATCGGCTAGCCCCGAATCGGCAAGGGCCTGGGTCAAAAGTTCCTTTAGCGAGCGCAAGGTGGAATTCCAGGCATCGCCCTGATTCGCGACGAATGCCTGCAATATTCCTAACGTCATCGCCCGGCCTTCGTTTGTCTGGTACTCGAGTGAACCTCCGAGCTGTGGCGTATTCGGGAAATGCGCGATTTCCGTCAGGAATTGTCCCACTTCCAGATCCGGGTTCACGCCCTCTTCCACACAGCGGTAAAACTTCAGAATCGCACGATCGCCGTAAAGTATGGAGGTATTGCTCTGTTCCGCCTTCAAGACGCTCCCGGCAGGTGGCGATCCTGTTTTCGGCAGCAACGAATCGAGTGCGCTGCTTTTCCGTGCCAGCAGGGTGCCGCTTTCTCCGGTAAACGAGCGGTTGTCCTGAATTGCCGCCAACAGAGCTGCAAGGAACTCGGGGCTAGCAAGAGCATCGGTCAGAACAGTTTCCTTGGAGGCTTCGGACACTTGAAAGTGAAGGACGGAGCGAGTTGGTTCCGTTCCGACGGCAGGAGCCTCTGCCAACTGCAGCAGTGGAACAACGTATGTCTCGTCGTGACCCTCTGAATATTCCACCTTGGCGAGCACGATCAATGCTCGAGCACCGGCGAGAGTTACAATCAGGCAATCCTTCAGCGCGACCGCCTGAATGTCTCGTGCTTTGGCTCGAAACCAGCGTTGTTCCTGCAAGTAGCTTGGCAACTGGTCTGCGACGGCGCCACGCAATTTGTTAAAAAATAGACCATCGGCTTGCGCGATAGACATCTTGACAACCCTCCTTTCCGACTTTCTCGACGGGGCACGTTTGAGTTTGTAACTCCGACTGCTCGCTAAAGCGGCGAGAGTTCCTCGTCGTGTTCCTCTTTCTTCTGAATCAGGCGTTTTTCGAGAAAGCGTTTGGCGACTTCGCTTCCGCCAATGCCGAAGGCGATGGCGAGTCCGAGCATCAAGCCTCCGAAGCCGATCGCAAAGGCCACCAGGATCGTCTCCCGGCCCAGACCGATCTGTTCGAGAGCCATAGAAAGTGCAAGGGAACCGATGACCAGGCGAACGGCTTCACTCAGCAGGCGCGGCGAAGGGAAACCCGCATTGACCCCGGCAAGCAGGACGGCTCTGGAAAAGAAATTCGCGGCCAGGAAGCCGATAAAGGCCACGAAGAAAGCCACAAACAGTTGTGGCAGCAGCGCAATCAGATTGGAAATATGCTGCTGCAAGCTGACGATCCCGAGCACACTTACGCCAATGACGGTAAATCCCAACCAGATCACCCAGAACAAACCGCGGCTGAGCAGCTCGGAAACCGACGGCAGATCCGCGCGCCGGAGCAATTGGGAAGCGCCCGCTGCCTCGGAGACGCGGTCGATTTTTGTGTATCTAAGAATCGAGCGCAGAAGGACCTTGAGAATGTAGGCGATCAGCCAGCCGACCAAGATGATGATCAGCATGACGATGAAGTGCGGCAGGAATTCAGCCAACATGTGTTCAAAGTTGAGGTGAGCCTGTTTGAGTCCTTCGAGGATCAGTTCTTTCATGACGACCCCTCCTCCTTTAAGTTCCATCGCTCAACCAAATAGGGCTTTTGATTCGCAAACTCCTGACAAAGGGCTTCCAAATCGGCCTCGACGGCGGCGGCGTCACTGGAACGATGTTTCGTAATGAAGGAGTAGACCCTGCCACGGTAGAGCGGGACCAGAGCTTGCACCAGGTGTTCCCGATTCATCACGGAGCGGTGGTACGCCGCGGCAAATTCGTAGACGACGCGCGCCCACAAGGAATTCGCAAATTGAAATTCCGCTGCGTCGAGCCCCGCAAGCCGCATGAGTTCCGCATGCGTGGCGGGCGCAAGAAGTTTCTCGAGAATTCCAGAGAGTTCGTTGGCACCCGCCTTGAACATCTGCAAAAATTTGTTCCGGTCGATACGAATCGCTTCCGTGGAGAAGTCGTGGTCGGGGCCGACGGTGTGCAATGGAGCGTTCTCAGCGGCAGCTTGCCAAAGGGATTCCGTGGATTCCATGCAGGAGAAAAGACCGCTCACTGTCTGGCGCACTACGGCTACCACGTTTGCTCCGGAAGCTTGATGCGGTTTGGGGCCGAGATATGTTTGGCAACAGCGAAAGGAATTTGTGAAAGCGTTCATGGCCATCCACATTTCGGCGCCGCCCTGAAAGGCCTCACCTTGCCATTCCTGCTGGGCCAGGCAATGGGTTGCCAAAGAACCGGAAAAAGCAAATTCCGAGGCACGCATTTCTCTTATGGGCTTCCCATATAGCGCCCGGCTAATCGGGTAGAGGAGATTCTTGCTCAGGAGGCCGTCGAACTTATGACGACTGTACACTGGGGCGACAAAATCGTACTTATCCCGGCAAATTGGTTCGAGCAGAGTGACTACCCATGCGGGAGTAGCATTTTTAGAAGAGGCGGCAATGACGGCGCACGCCTTCGCATGCAACAAATCGGCGGCCGCCAGAATGGTCCGAAGCATGCCCGCAGGTGAACCGTTGTGCGCGGCCTGTGTGGTAATCCAACGCACCGTCCGCAGGGACTCAAACGCCGATTCGTTCGACTTGGCCAGGGAGCTTGCCTCCAGAAGCACCTCTTGCGTTCCGTCCCCGGAGCCTCCATCTACATTGAGGAGAACCACACGCTCGCGGCGGAAGTTTCGCAGCACACCTTCCTCGACTGCCCGAAGCACGCTCACGATCGTCTTGGCATCGTTATACGAAGGTACCCCGACCACCAGGTCAAGGTCGCCGACGCCGATTAGCTGGCGAAGAAAATCATCGCTCAGGAATGTTTCTTCACTCACGAGCGCCTCTGTCTTTTGGGTCCGTTTTTCCGATTACCTCGCGCCGCAGGGCACGGGATTCAGATACGCCGTAAACGGAACCAATAGAATTGATACGGCCCCATGGTGAGCAAATAAGGGAGCTTGCCAACCCGGGGAAAAATCGTTCGTCCCGACATTTCAATCGGGATGAAACCGTTGTATTTACGAAGGTCTAGTTCGACCGCCTGCGCTGTGTTCGCCAGATTGTTCACCACCAACACAGTTTCCCCTTCGAACTGCCGTACGTAGGCCAAGACACGATGGCTGGTGGGAAACAGGAATTCGATGCTGCCGCGACTGAACACCGGCGAGGACTTGCGGACCTGGATCAGACGCCTGGTCCAGGAGAGCAGGGAATGCGGGGAGCGCCTCTGGGAATCGACATTGATCGCCTGATAGCCGTAAACGGGATTCGAAACCAGGGGTGAATACAAGCGCTCGGGATCGGCGGTCGAGAACCCCGCGTTCCAGTAGCCGGCCCACTGCATTGGGGTACGAACTCCGTTGCGGTCGCCAAGATATACGTTGTCGCCCATCCCGATTTCGTCGCCGTAGTACATGATCGGCGTACCGGGCAGCGACATCAGCAAGCCGTGAAGGAGTTCGATGCGACGGCGGTCGTTCTCCAAAAGGGGCGCAAGCCTGCGGCGAATTCCGACGTTGAGGCGCATGGAGCGGTCGCGCGCGTATTCGTCGTACATGTAGTCGCGTTCCGCGTCCGTGACCATTTCCAAGGTCAGTTCATCATGATTCCTTAGAAAAATGCACCATTGACAGCTCTCAGGGATGCCCGGAGTACGGTGCAGGATTTCCACGATGGGCTTGCGATCTTCCAATTTCAGAGCCATGAACATCCGCGGCATGAGCGGAAAATGAAACGCCATGTGAAACTCGTCGCCCTGCCCGAAATAAGCGCAGACGTCTTCGGGCCATTGATTCGCCTCGGCAAGAAGCATTTTCCCCGGATACGCTTCATCCAGCCGCCGGCGAAGACTGCGAAGAATCTCGTGGGTTTCCGGGAGATTTTCGCAGGAAGTGCCTTCGCGTTCGACAAGATACGGCACGGCATCCAAGCGGAATCCGTCCACGCCGAATTCCAGCCAGAACTTCATGACATTCCAGACGGCCTCGCGGACCGCGGGATTGTCGAAATTCAGATCGGGTTGATGACTGAAAAATCTGTGCCAGTAATACGACTTGGAAACGGGATCCCAGGCCCAGTTGGAAAGTTCCGTGTCCGTGAAGATGATTCGGGCGTCGCGATAGCGGTCGTCTTTTTCGCTCCAGACATACCAATCCCTTCTGGGGTTTTCGCGGGAACTCCGTGCTTCCTGGAACCACGGGTGCTGATCCGAAGTGTGATTCAGCACGAGTTCGGTGATGACCCGAATCCCCCGATCGTGCGCGGCGGACAAGAATGACTTGAAGTCGTCCAGCGTCCCGTAGCTTGGATGGACAGCCGTGTAGTCCGCAATGTCGTAGCCGTCGTCTTTCAGCGGCGAGGGATAGAACGGAAGCAACCATAAGGCGTTGGCGCCGAGCTCCTGTATGTAGTCGAGCTTCTGTTCCAAGCCACGGAAATCGCCAATGCCGTCGCCGTTGCTGTCGTTATACGTGCGGACGTGCAGCTGATAGATGATGCAGTCCTTGTACCATTGCGCTTGCGTAGGAAGTGCCACGGTTGCTGTTCCAGTCGCTGCCATAATTCACAGGAAATAGTCGAAATCGTGTTCCGTTTTTACATGCCGCCGCAGACGGAAAATATGCGCGGGCATTACCTGCGGATCGAGTTCCACGTAATTGCGCGGACCGTTCCACAGAAATCGTTGCCCCGTAATCAGGTCATGCACCTGAAAATCGCGGCGGTCCCGAAGCCCCAGAACGTCCATTGGTAATTCTACCCATCCGGACTGCTTGTGGTGCGGGTCCAGATTGACGACAGTGAGAACGACATTTTCCGTGGCCGGATCGACTTTGCTATAAGCGATCAACTGCTCGTTGTCCACTGGGTGAAAACGGAGGCTCCAGTCCCCGTGAAGAGCCGGGTTGTCCTTGCGAATGCGATTAATTCGCGCGACCAATTCTTTCAGGCTGTCGGGACGCGAAATGTCCCACGCGCGAATCTGGTATTTTTCCGAATCGAGATATTCTTCGCTGCCGGCGCGCAGGGCCCGGTCTTCGCAGAGTTCAAACGCGGGTCCGTAGATTCCGTAGTTGGCCCCAAGCGTGGCAGCCAGGCAAAACCGAATGATAAACGCAGGCCGGCCGCCAAATTGGAGGTACTCGGTCAAAATGTCCGGAGTGTTCGGCCAGAGATTGGGACGCAGGAACTCCCGGACCTCGGTTTGCGTCAGTTCCGTGAAATATTGCGTGAGATCCCACTTTGTGTTTCGCCAGGCAAAATAGGTGTACGACTGCGTGAACCCAAGTTTCGCCAGCTTGTACATGACTTTCGGCCGCGTGAAGGCCTCGGCGAGGAAAATGGTTCCCGGAAACTGCGCTCGAATTTCGGCGATGAGATCCTGCCAAAAAGGAAACGGTTTGGTATGCGGATTGTCCACACGGAAAATTCGCACGCCCTGCTGCGCCCAATAAGCCGCCACGCTCTTGAACTCCTGTTGGAGTTCCTTCGAATGCTCGGTTTCAAAGTAGAGTGGATAAATGTCCTGATACTTCTTCGGAGGATTCTCCGCGTATTGCACGGAACCGTCGGGACGGATCCGAAACCACTCCTGGTGTTCCCGCACATACGGATGATCGGGGGCACACTGGAAAGCGAGGTCCATGGCAATTTCCATTCCCCGGCTTCTGGCCGCCGCCAGCAACTCGCGGAAATCGTCAAGAGTGCCAAGCTGGGGATGAATCGCTTTATGTCCTCCCGCTTTAGAGCCGATCGCCCAAGGACTCCCTAGGTCATCGGGTGTGGGAATGGTCGAGTTGTTTTTTCCTTTGCGGTTGATACTTCCGATGGGATGAATGGGCGGTAAGTAGAGAATGTCGAATCCCATCCCGGCGACGTAGTCCAGGCGATTGATGCAATCGCGGAAGGTGCCGTGGCGGGCGGGATCGCTTGTGCAGGATCGGGGGAACATCTCGTACCAGGCTCCAAAACGGGCAAGATCTCGATCCACGGTCACTCGCAACTGTTTTGGGTATGCGGTCGCCTTTGTCAGGTCTGGATTTCGCCTCATGAGCCTGGCAAGGTCTTTGCTGGCTGACTCCTCGAACGCGGCGTCGGCGTCAGTCTCGTGTAGTTCTACGATGCGACGCGCATGGCGGCGAAGTTCTTCGGCATCGCCAGCGCCTGCCCGAGTGGCGGCCTCTTCCACGAGTTCAGCGCCGATCAGGAATTCCAACGAGAGGGCTTGTCCCGCCTTGCGGCGCTTCTCCAGATCGTGCGCCCAGGTTCGGAACGGATCCGGCCATGCCCGAACGGTGTAAACGTAACTCTCCTCGGTAGCAATCGAAAATGTAGCGGTCCAGTGGTCATTGTCCAACGCGCGCATGCCGGCAACCTGCCATTGTGTTTGTTGCTCAGGGCGGAAGAGCACCTGCGCGTCCAGGAGGTCATGCCCGTCGGCGAAAACATCGGCGGTGACCTCAACGGTTTCCCCAACTATACGTTTGATTGCGAAGGCGCCACCGTCAATTTCGGGCTTAACGTTTTCGATCGTCACCCTGGTCATACAGCCGGTGCGGGCTTTGCTTGTTTTTTCCAAGGTCAGTTTCTCACAATCGGCCTCAACGAGATGTCTTACAGGCACCTGGAATGGAGGCTTTGGGTTCATCTGCGTTTCGAGGGATTTTGTGCTGGCGAGCGGACCAGGCACGACCGGCATCCTTCGAGAAACGCGTTCAAAGTCCGCGCACAACGCCTTGGCTGCGGGAAGGCGGCGCGCACACCATGGTTATATCGTATCACGATATAAAAACAAACTCACCGACAGTTCTGCGGGGCCAGCTTGGGCTTCGTCAGGCCACCGTGGAGAGACGTCCGGTGATTCTCACGTTGTTGCGAAAGTAGCTGTTCAATGCGGATGTTTCCAGCCCTGTACCGCAGAAGCCGATGTACCCATCCGGACGCACGAGATAAAACGAAGGCTTCGGAATCTGGACACGCCCCAGCTCGACATCATTCGCCGGATCCGCCGGAATCGCGTGGATTTGCAGGATGTCCCCGAAGCCGACCTCATTTCGCGAGAGCGGTGGCTGGCCGATGAAGAGCAAATTGAATTGCGTATCACCGAGCTTCTGGAAGGTATCCTCGACCGGACCATCCTCGGCAAATTTCAAATGAAGCCAGGGAAAACGATCTCCCGCTTGCGGAGCAGATTCCGGTAGTCCGCCGGAAGATTTCGACAGCGAACTTTCCCGGTAGCGAATGCCGGTTTGCGAAATCGTACGAAACGCGATTCTCTGGATGGCATCGCGATTCACGGCGAACGCCGCAATTCTGGCGAGCACCTTGGTGCGAAGGAGCCCAGCCAGCCAGTTGTCGGAAACGACCATGCGGAAGGCGCGGTCTGTGCCATTCAATAGCGCCTGCGCCACCGGAATCCGTTCCTCCTCAAAGGAGTCCAGAAGGTCCGCGCCGGCCTGCTTTCTGACGACCAACGCGAGTTTCCAGGCGAGATTGTAGGCATCCTGCAAGCCAGTGTTCATGCCTTGCGCCCCCACCGGGCTGTGGACGTGCGCCGCGTCACCCAAGACAAAACACCGGTGTTCGCGGAAACGCAGCGCTCTCCGGTGGTGGATGCGATAGGTGGAGAACCAGGTGCAGGACTTGACGGAGAGTCCTTCGCCTGCCTCTTTGCGAATGGACGGAATCACCTCCTCGAATTTTAGATCGGGCCGGCCACGGAGTTCCGGAGGCAGAATGCCGACGATCCTCCAATGATCCTGCCCGCGCATGGGAAACAAAAGGTGGAAACCGTCTCGCAGCAAATAGACGTTGACTTCGTCGGGAACCATGGAGCCGGTCATCTCGGTGTCGGCAACGTAGAAGATGTGTTCATAGGCAGCGCCCGCGAAAGGTATCCCGCAGAATTCGCGTACCGCGCTGCCCGCCCCATCGCATCCGGCCACCCATGGGGTGCGGATGTTGCGTTGCGAGCCGTCGGGAAACTTGAGATGAGCTTCAACGAAATCAGGTTGTTGCGTGAGTCCTATGAGCTCGGCATTCCATTCGATGGTGGATCCCAATTCCTGAAGCTTTTCGCCCATGATAAGTTCGTTGTCATCCTGACCCAGGACGAGCAGGAACGGATAGGGAGTGACCTTGTCGCCCGCGTCGTTCAGAGCTAGGCGCGCCCGTCTTTCTCCGCCAGCCCAGATGTTGCCGCCGGTTCCGCGCTTGCCGAGTTCCAAGGCACGGTCGGCGATTCCCATGTGCGAGTAAATTTCCAATGTGCGCGCTTGTACTCCCAACGCTTTGGTTTCGCGGGAAGGCGCCGCATGGCGCTCAATGATGAGCGGATTCACACCCCGGCGAAGAAGCTGATTTGCCATCATCAGGCCCGTTGGACCCGCCCCGACGATAAGAACTTGCGCATCCATATGACCCCCGATTTCCATTTCTTGCCGTTCACTTCCCTCAAGGTCTTATGAAAGAAAGCGGGGGAAGCGTGGTTGTTTCAGAATTCCCACCGGCAGAGGGGCGGTCACCTTCGGGAACAGCTGAACGAGAGTACGAAACACACTAAGCCACGGGCTAGAGGCCCACGAAGCGCGGCCGGCGCAGCGTCGAACAAAGCGCCGCTGACCGCTTCGAGAATCGGGAGCGGACGGCCCGGCGACGGATGGGCGGACCAGTTGCGGGGGGGGGCTATTTTCTCTGAATCGAAAACAAGGTCAGAAGCGTTCTGCCGTTGCAGGACGCACGTTGCCAGAGCGGAGCAGAGTCACGGCTTCCCCTGGCAGCGGGCTTTTTCCAGCTCTGGAGAGAAGACGTATTTCTCAGTTGAATCCGAGGGCGAGCGAGGCTGGTTGTAGAGGGAACAACCAGCACAAAGTCGTTCGAGGTATTGTCCTGCGCGACGGCGGAATCCGGGAATTCCGCGGACAATACGGTGAGCGCCAGGAAGAACAGGAGAAGAAAACGGAGCTTGGTCATGCGCGGCCCTTCCCGCCGGGAGCGATTGGAATCCGTCAAGCGCAGGCCTGCCTGGTGTCCCAAAATCTAAGCCAGTGTTTGTCGTGTGTCAACAAAACTCGTGCACGAAATTCCAGTGTCCCGGCATTGCCATCGTGGGCCGGATGGGACAGTGTGCATGGCAAATGTTTTGAGGCACAATGCCCTGGTGTTTTCGCGGCTGACCAAACGAAAAGAATGGCAGTTCTTCAGCGTCCTGCCAAAAGCCGCACCGGGCCTCGCGCTGGCCTGGTGGCTGGTGCTGGTGCTGCGAGGCGCTTCGCCAGCGGCGTTTGCCATCGCCATGGGAGTGTTGGTGGGCGCAGTGCAACCTGGAGCGCCCGTGTCCGGACCGCTCGCCATTGCCGGAGGAATCTTTCTCCTTCTTCAAGTTTTGAATCCGATTCACCAGGCGGTAAGTGCCAACCTGGGCGACCGCACCTCAGCGTGGCTCTACGACCGGCTCACGCAAGCGTGCGTGCAGCCGCCCGGCATGGGGCACCTCGAAGACGCGAGCCTGACGAACGATTTGACCGTCGCGCGTGATTTCGATCTGGGGATGACCGGGCCGCCGCTGACGATTTCGATGGAGTTTATCGCCAATGGGATGGTGGAGATGGTGGGAGGCTTCGCCTGCGCGGTGATCCTGTTCGGGTATTCCTGGTGGGCTCCCTTGCTGCTCGCAGGCGCGTGGCTGGCGACGCATTGGCTTCTGCGCGAGAGCGCGGTCTGGTGGGATCGCAATACGGAGGAAGTACGAAGCGCGCAGCGCGATGCGGACTACACCTACCGGCTCGCAGTGGATCCGCCGGCGAGCAAGGAACTCCGGATGTTCGGTCTGGCGGACTGGACGATGCAGCGTTTCGTCGCCCGGCGAACGCGGTTGCACGAACTGCAGTACGCGGCCACGCGGCTGCGCGAGAAGCCGCTGCTCTGGAGCATCCTGCTGGTGATGGCGGCGAATATCGCCGTCTTCTGGGCGATGGCCAGCAGCGCGCTGCACGGACGGATCAGCCTGGGCGAAGCGGTGGCATTTCTGCAGAGCGCGCTGGGCGTTTCTCTGATCGCTTTCGGCGGATTCAGCTGGGCGCTGGATGGGGCGGCTGCTCCGGTGGCCGCGGTACTGCGGCTTGAACCGGCAATGCGGGCCGCGGGCAGCCTGCCGCTCGGCGGTCGAAAACCCGCGGCGAAACAGGCATACGAAATTCGTTTGCGGGACGTGACGTTTGCTTATCCCACCTCCGGCTCCGCGCCGGTTCTCGAGCACTTCGATCTGACGATTCCCTCCGGCTCCTCGCTCGCGATCGTGGGACAAAATGGCGCGGGCAAGACGACGCTCGCAAAACTCCTCTGCCGATTGTATGACCCGCAATCCGGGCGAATCGAGATCGATGGCACGGACCTTCGCGAGTTCGATCTGGCCGCGTGGCGCTCCCGGATCGCCGCGGTTTTTCAGGATTACATCCGGCTGGAATTGCCGCTGCGCGACAACGTGGCTCCTTCCGGTGCCTCGGATGAGATTGTGCGTCAGGCGCTCGACTCCGCCGGCGCCGGTAACCTTGCGGGGCTCGGTACTATTCTTGCCCGCGGGTACGAAGGCGGCACGGATCTTTCCGGCGGCCAGTGGCAGCGCGTGGCGCTGGCGCGGGCGCTGGCGGCGGTGAGCCTGGGAGCCGGCGTAGTCTTACTGGACGAGCCCACCGCGCAGCTCGACGTGCGCGGCGAAGCAGAAATTTTCAACCGCCTGCTGTCGGCGACGCGCCAGTGCACCACCATTCTGATTTCGCACCGCTTTTCCACCGTACGTCATGCGGATCGTATTTGCATGCTCGAACACGGCCGGGTCACGGAACTTGGCACGCATGACGAGCTAATGGCGCTCGGCGGGCGCTACCGCACGATGTTCGATTTGCAGGCGGAGCGCTTCCAGCTTCCTACCAATGAAGAGGGAACGGCGTATGACGTCCTCTCCTAACCAGGTGCAGTCCATCGAGCCTTTGCCGCCCGCGCTCTCTTCCATGTGGAGACTGTGCAAGCTCGGCTACCGGAACGAGCCGCGGCTCATGCTTGCCTCGCTGGTCCTATCGCAGCTCGCCGCGCTGCCCGATGCCCTTCTTGCCTTGTGGCTGATGCTGCTGGGTAAGGGCGTGCTGGAGCATCGCACAGCTCTCGTGGTGGGCACCGCGGTGGGACTGGGCGTCTCGGCGGCGGCGACCTGGTTTCTGCGCACCGTGAGCACTCGCGTGCAGCGAAGGTTTCGAGACAAAGTGACGATCGCGCTCGAGTCGCATGTGGCGCGACTGCAGGCGTCGATCGCAACCATTGCTCATCAGGAACGCCCCGAGTATCTCGACCGCTTGTCCATGCTGCGCAACCAGGTGTTCGTGCTCGACCACATGTACATGGCCGTCTTTTCGATGCTCGGGTGGATTCTGCGCCTCGGTGTAACACTGGCCCTTCTGGCGTCCATTCACCCGGTGCTGATCGCGCTGGCCTTGTTTGCGCTGCCGACGGTTTGGACCTCGACCTGGCGACCGGATGTGGAGCGCACCGCGGAAGAGCGCGGAGCCCCGTCCGCCAGACTCGCGCGGCATTTGTTCAACGTGGCGACCACGGCTTCCCCGGGAAAAGAAGTGCGCGTCACCGGGATCGGAGACCGCCTGGCCAAAGAACGCCGGGCGGCATGGGAGCGCTGGTACGGTCTGGTGGCCCCGGCGCGCAGGGGTTCCGCCATTTGGCATGCGCTGGCGTGGACCATCTTCGGCTCGGGATATGTCGGTTCCGTGGTGCTCGTGACCACCGTGCTTCATGCCTCTCCCAGCCAGGTACTGCTGCTACTGGCCGCTGGTGCGCGGCTTTCGGCGTACATCGGAGCAACGGTCGGCGAACTGGGATTTCTGCGGGGATTCTGGATGGACGGCTCGCGGCGGCTGGCTTGGCTGGAAGATTATGCCGCGTCTGTCGCCGCCGCAGGGGACCAGGCGGTTCCACTCAGTTTGCGGGAAGGGATTCGCGCGGAGCACGTCTCATTCAGCTATCCCGGCACAACCCGGGTGGTGCTGGACGATATTTCGTTGAAACTTCCGGCAGGGGCAGTGGTGGCAATCGTTGGAGAAAATGGCGCCGGAAAGACGACCCTGGTCAAACTCCTGGCCAAGATGTACGAGCCGACGTCCGGTTCCATCTTTCTGGACAAGACTCCACTGGCGCGCGTGCCGGCTGGCGAGTGGCGCGAGCGGCTAGCCGGCGCGTTCCAGGACTTTTTCCGGTTCGAATTTCGCGCGCGCCACACCGTGGGCCTTGGGGACGTGCCTCGACTTGATAACGAAACCGCCATCTCCACAGCCGTGGACCGGGCCGGCGCGGCAGACGTGGTGACGCGGCTGACGGCTGGCCTGGAAACACAGCTTGGCCCCACGTGGCCCGGAGGAATGGAACTTTCTTTCGGCCAATGGCAGAAGCTTTCGCTGGCCCGTGGCTTCATGCGCAATGAGCCTTTGCTGCTGATCCTGGATGAGCCGACCGCGGCGCTCGACGCGGAGACCGAGCACGCGCTGTTTGAGCGGTACGCCGCGGTGGCACGTGGCGGCACAGAGAGGAAAAGCGGGCGCATCACCATCCTGGTTTCGCATCGTTTTTCGACGGTCCGCATGGCGGACCTCATTGTCGTGCTGGATGGCTCGCGGCTCGTGGAAGTGGGCACCCACGAGGAGTTGATGGCGAAAAGCGGTCAATACGCGCAGCTCTACAACATTCAGGCGGCGGCTTACCGCTGAATTCCGATCCCCGCGGCGCTCATCGTCCAAACAAGCTGAGCGGCACCGCGTCTCCCATGGCTTTGTATCCCGCAGGCGAAGGATGTAGGTGATCTCCGCAGTCGAACGCCGGGAGCAACCTGTCCGGATGATCGGGGTCGTGGACCACGTCATCGAAATCAATGACTGCATCGAAATGACCGTCCGCGCGAATCCACGCATTGATGGCTACGCGGTCGGATTCGCTGGCTGGTCCGGGATGGTAATAATCGGAGCCTACGAACGGCGTGATAGTGGCTCCATATACGAGCAGGCCATGCGCGTGGGCACGCTCGATGAGTTGCGTGTATGCCGCAAGTATTCGTTCCACCAGGGCTGAGTGAGCCGCCGGAGACACGTCGCCCTCACGCGCTAGGCCGCCGATGTCGTTGATACCCTCGAAAACAATCAGCCAACGCACGCCGGCGGGCGCGAGGACGTCGCGATCAAAACGCGCCAGAGCGTTCGGGCCGAGCCCGTCGGTGAGCAGGTGGTTTCCGCCGATGCCCTGGTTGGAGACGCCGATGGTTTTCGTGGCGGGCGCGGCTTGCAGGCGAGCAGCAAGAACATCGGTCCAGCGATCGTTGCCGTTTGTGGTGGCGCCGTGCCCGTCGGTGATGGAGTCGCCGAGCGCAACGACCGCGGACGAGCCAGGGGCGCTACGCACGTCAATCGCGGAAACCTGGAACCAGTGATCCACATGCTTCGGTTCGGACAGGTTGGCTTCGCTGGCCGCGTTTCCATGAACGTAGTAGGAAGTTGCGCGTGAACCGGGGTGGCTGGTTTGCTGCGCCGGAGGTATGTCGAGACAAAACGTCACGGCTACATCGGATAAGGGCGCGACCGGCATTTCGACCGGGTCGGAAATGAATTCCGCACCGGGAGGAACCAGCACTTCGGGCTTGCCGGCAAAGGTAAGCGGTTGATCGGTCGCGGGCACGATAGAAGAAGACGCAAGTGAGATCGGTCGGGCGATGTGCACGGAAGTGAAGCGCAGCGTTCCGGTGCCGAACACGTTCGAGACGTGCACGCGCAGCGCCGTGCCGCCGACCGACAAGTGAAAAATCTGGCGAAGCGTGGCGTCGCGGAGATCGTCAGGAGGCAAGGCATTCTGGGGCTCGGGAATCTGCTGCGATGCGCCCCAGCTTTGCACCCATACCTGAGGTGCCGGAGCAACCGGCGGCGCCTGGGCCGCAGCGGAGCAGCGAAGCAGCAGAAATCCAAGAATTGAGAGAAGACATCGCGCATGTTTCATAAACGGTTTAGAATCGCTATCCGAAGTTGAATTCTGTTGAAGCGCAGAAAGCATATCACCCGGGAGCAATCACGTGCCTTTTTTCACGAGAATTTTTCTTGTGCCCGTTTGCGTGGCACTTCTCTCGGCAAGCGCGTCAATCGTCAAGGCACAGAATCCAGCTACCCCGCCGCCAGTCACGTTCACGGCCGATCAGGACCACCAAAACATGATGGACCAACTCGGGATCAAGTCCCTGCGGCCGGGCCCGAGCGGAAACGAGAAAGCGCCAAATCATGCCAATTACGACGAATCGAAGGCAAATCCCTTCCCGAATTTGCCCGACCCCCTGGTGCTGAACAACGGCGGGAAGGTGACAACCGCAGAGATGTGGTGGAAACAGCGCCGACCGGAACTCATTGAGATGTTCTCGAAATACGTTTACGGGCGTGTGCCAGTGAGCGCACCGAAGGTCAACTGGACAGTGCGCGCCGTGGATCATGAACGCATCGGCTTCACGCCGGTGATTGCCAAGGACCTGATCGGAGAGTTGGAGAACTCGGCGTACCCGGCCATCAGCGTGAAGATCCACATGACGCTGGTAACACCGGAAAATGCGAAGGGGCGAGTGCCCGTGCTGATGATGTTCGCGCGCGCCGGCTTTCCAAATCCGAATGAGCCGCACGCGGAAGATATGGACCGCATCAACGCGGCGATGAAGGCGCTGCTGATCCAGCAGGACCCCTCACTGAGAGAAGTATTCGCGCAGCATCCGGCGTGGGAACCGGTGAAGTCAACACCGTTCCACTTTCCGCAGATGAATGCGGACGGGGATCCCCCGAACGAATGGCAACTCGTTGCCGACGGCTGGGGATTCGCGCTGCTGGAGCCCGGAAGCGTCCAGGCGGACGACGGTGCGGGAATCACCCGGGGCGTCATCGGGCTGGTGAACAGGGGCCGGCCGCGGAAACCCGAGGACTGGGGCGCACTGCGCGCATGGGCCTGGGGAGCGAGCCGCGGACTCGACTACTTGGAGACGGATCCCACGGTGGACACCAAGCAGGTCGGCGTCGAGGGCGTGTCGCGCTACGGCAAGGCAGCGCTGGTGACGATGGCGTTCGATCAGCGGTTCTCGATGGTGCTGGTGGCCTCGTCCGGGAAGGGCGGCGCTACCCTGCTGCGTCGAAACTTCGGCGAAGCAGTCGAAAATCTCACAGGCAGAGAATATTACTGGATGGCGGGCAATTTTATGAAGTATGGCGCTTCGGAGGCGACGTTTGGGAGCAAGAGTCCGGGGGACATTCCGGTTGATTCGAACGAATTGATTGCGCTATGCGCGCCGCGTCTGACGTTTATCAGCTATGGCATTCCAGAAAAAGGTGACGCGAAGTGGCTGGACCACGAAGGGAGCTTCATGGCAACCGTAGATGCCGGCCGCGTATTCGCGCTACTCGGCGCGAGGGGGCTCGCCGTGGAGGGCAACTATCGCAGCGCGAAAATGCCTCCAGTGAACCAAGGCCTGCTCGACGGAGAGCTGGCTTGGCGGCAACATGACGGCGGCCACACGGACGCGCCGAACATGAAATGGTTCCTGCAGTGGGCGGACAAATTCATGGGGCGGCCGCCGACTCAGTAGTGGGTTTTGTCTTCTAGTTGCTTCCAGGCTTTGAAGATCTCCAGAGATTCCTCGCGAAGCAACTGCTGCATCGGCAGACGGCGCTGCGTGTGGCTCTGTTTCAACTCTTCATAGATAAAAGCGTCGTCGAATCCAACTGCCGCGGCGTCAGAAGCTACACAGGCGTAAAACACGCGGGCCGGGCGCGCCCAATAGATGGCGCCCAAGCACATCGGGCAAGGTTCGCAAGTAGTGTATAGGTCGCAGCCGGTGAGCTGAAATGCGCCGAGCTTGCGGCAAGCTTCGCGAATGGCGACGACTTCGGCGTGGGCGGTCGGGTCATTCGTGGTGGTGACGCGATTTACGCCCTCCGCGATGATCTTGCCGTCCTTCACGACGAGCGCGGCGAAGGGGCCGCCGCCCCCGGTGCGCACATTCTTAATGCCGAGCGCAATTGCGCGGCGCATGAATTCTGCGGACATTTTCGGAGTATCCCGTCTCAGCGTGCCCCGACCCTGCCCAAATAGCAATATCAATGTGCCGCAGGCGTGCATCTGGGAAACACTTCAGGACATGATGAGGAATCCCCCGACATTTCGTTGATCCTTGCCATTCGCGGGTCCAGGCGAATTTGCGCCGGGGGTGCGTTACAATTTCACAACACTCCGGTGGAGCGGCGAAACGTCCGGCAATTTGCACGCTTGCCGTAGCAGCTTGCTTCACGGGCAGCTAGCGCCGATGGCCCCAGCGAACCGCCAGATCGGAAAACCGGTGCCCCGCAAAGAGGGGCGCGAAAAAGTGACGGGAGCCGCGCGCTACGTGGACGACCTCGCTTTTCCAGGAATGATTCACGGAGTGACGGTGCGGAGTTCCGTGGCGCGTGGAAAAATTCGGGAGATCCGCTTTGCGCCGGGGATTCCCTGGAACGAGTTCACCATCGTCGCGGCCAAGGACATTCCCGGGAAAAACTGCGTGGCGCTGCTGATCGAAGACCAGCCTTGCCTGGCTGAGCAGTTCGTCAACCATCCCGAAGAGCCAGTGGTCCTTCTCGCGCATCCCGACAAATATCTACTGGAAGAGGCGCGCCGCGCCGTGCAGATCGAAGTCGAACCGCTGCCCGCGATTTTTGCGATGGAAGATTCTCTGGCACGGAAAGAGATCATCTGGGGCGAAGACAACATCTTTAAGTCGTACTTGGTCGAGAAGGGAAATCTCGACGCCGCTTGGGCCGCGGCCGAAGTGGTTGTCGAGGGCGAGTACGACACCGGCGCCCAGGAGCAGCTCTATATCGAGACGCAAGGGATGATCGCGCAAGCGAGTCCGGAGACGGGCGTGACCGTATGGGGCTCATTGCAATGTCCCTATTACGTCCACAAGGCGCTGGTTCGGCTGTTCGGCCTGCCCAAGGAAACAATCCGCGTGGTGCAAACCGAAACCGGCGGAGGATTCGGTGGCAAGGAGGAGTATCCCTCGATGATCGCGGGACACGCCGCGCTGTTGTCGTGGAAGTCTGGGAAGCCGGTGAAAATCGTCTACGATCGCGCCGAAGATATGGCGGCGACCACCAAGCGCCATCCTTCGCGCACGCGGCATCGCACGGGCGTGACCCGCGAAGGGAAACTCGTGGCCATGCAAATTGACTTTGACCTCGACGGCGGCGCGTACGAAACCCTTTCGCCCGTGGTGCTTTCGCGGGGAACGATCCATGCCGCAGGACCTTACGGTTGTCCGAATGTGCGGATTCGCAGCCGCGTGGTGGCCACGAACGCACCTCCGCACGGCGCGTTTCGCGGATTCGGCGCGCCGCAGAGCGTGTTTGCCCTGGAGCGCCATCTGGACCGTGTGGCCGCGGCCGTCGGGCTTTCCCCCGAAGAACTGCGGCGTCGAAATTTCATTCGCGAAGGCGAAACGCTGGCCGTCGGGCAGGTGATCCACGAAAAAGTGGAGATGTCGAAACTGCTTGATCGCGCGCTGGAACTCAGCGGCTACCACGAGAAGCGCGCGCGATTTCAAAAGGAGAACTCCGGCTGCGCAGTCAAGAAAGGCATCGGCTTCGCATCGTTCTTGCACGGCGCAGGATTCACGGGCTCAGGCGAGGAATATCTGGGGTCGGAAGCGTTGGTGAGCGCCACCCGCGAGGGGAAAGTCCAGGTGCTGGCGGGCAGCACGGAGATGGGCCAGGGCACCAACACGGTGTTCGCACAAATCGCCGCCGACGCGATGGGCCTCGACTGCGAAGAGATCGAAATCCTGCAGCCCGATACGGCACTGGTGCCGAACAGCGGCCCCACGGTCGCCTCTCGCACTGTGATGATCGTTGGAAAGCTTGTGGAGACGGCCGCACTCAACATCAAGCGTTCGCTGGAGGAGAAGGGCTTTCTAAAAGCGGGCTTCGACAAGGACGAATTTCGCGAGGCCTCGCGCCGCTATATTGAAAGGTTTGGCGGCCTGCAATCGCTGGTGAAATATCAGCATCCGGCAGACCTGCATTGGGACGACGGAACTTATCAGGGAGACGCCTATGGCGCCTACGCCTGGGCGGTCTACGTGGCGGAGGTGTCCGTGGACACGCGCACGGCGGAGACCCGTGTGGACGACTTCGTCGCCGTGCAAGAGGTCGGCAAGGTGATCAATCCGGTGCTGGCCGGGGGACAGATCGAGGGCGGCGTTGCACAGGGGATCGGCTACGCGCTCTATGAAAACGTCGTCTGGCAAGAAGGACGGATGGCAAACGGGCAGATGACCAACTACATCATGCCCACGTCCATGGATGTTCCAGCGATTCGCGTTTATTTCGAGGAGATGCCCTACGCCCGCGGCCCCGCCGGTGCGAAAGGCATCGGGGAACTACCGCTCGACGGAACGGCTCCCGCGATTGCCAACGCGATTTCCCAGGCCACGGGCGTGGATGTGCGCTCGATTCCGATTACGCCGGAAAAACTGCTGGAACTCCTGGAGAACGTACATGCCTGAGGCGCCTCGCAAGGTTCGCGTGCACTGCCAGATCAACGGGATGCCAATGTCGCTCGAGGCATTCCCGATGGCGCGGCTACTGGATGTGTTACGGGAGCAAGCGGGATTCACGGGCACGAAAGAGGGCTGCGGCGAAGGTGAGTGCGGCGCCTGCTCGATCGAGATGGACGGCGCGCTGGTGAACAGCTGCCTGGTCCCGCTTCTGCAAGCCGATGGCGCGAAGATTTGCACGATCGAGGGAATGGGCCAAGTGGGGCTGCTCGATGCCGTGCAGCAGGCGTTTCTTATTCATGGGGGCGCGCAGTGTGGTATCTGTACTCCGGGAATGATTATGGCGGCGAAAAATCTGCTGGTGCGCAATCCGGAGCCGACGGAAAGCGAGATTCGCGAGGGGCTTTCCGGGAACTTGTGCCGTTGTACCGGCTACACCCGGATTCTTGCCTCGGTGGTGGCAGCCTGCCGAGGGTCGAGGCAGGGCCGATGAGGTCGTGCGTGCCGGACTACTGGCTGGAGACCCCGCACACGCTGGCCGAGGCTGTTGAGCGCATGGGCAGAGCGCCGGGTGAATGGAAGCCGTTTGCTGGCGGCACGGATTTGATGGTGCTTCTGGAAGCGGGCAAATTACCGCATCGGAAATTCCTGAGCCTCTGGAAGTTGCCAGAGCTCCGCGGAATCGTTCAAACGTCCGGGGAGGTTGCGTTGGGAGCCTTGACCACGTATTCCGAAGTGTGGCGCAGCGCAGTGCTGGGGCGCGAGTTTCCGCTCCTGTGCCGGGCCGCCGCCGAGACTGGCAGCATTGCGACACAAAATCGCGGCACGCTCGGCGGCAACATCGCCAATGCCTCGCCCGCGGCGGATTCGCCGCCGGCGCTTCTCGTCTATGACGCGGAGCTGGAAATGATTTCGGCAAGCGAAAAGCGGCGTATGCCTTTTCACGGGTTCTGGCTGGGTTACAAGAAGCTCGCGCTGCGCGGCGACGAACTGATTTCGAAGATCTATTTGCCAAGGGGGAAAGTCGGGTGGCGCCAGTTCTACCGCAAAGTAGGCGCGCGGCGCGCGCAGGCGATCTCGAAAGTGTGCTTTGCGGGAGCGGCACAATTGGAGGGTGGCCGCATTGCCGATGTCCGAATTGCCGTGGGAAGTGTGGCGCCGGTGGTGCTGCGCGCCGTGGAAACAGAAAATATTCTGCGAGGAGAGAGACTTACGCCCCCGCTGCTGCGCAAAGCGCGCGAGACTCTGGCCGGCGAGATTGCACCGATCGACGATATCCGCTCGACAGCGCACTATCGGCTGCGCGTCGCGCAGAACCTGCTGGCGCAATTCTGCGAAGCTCTGGCCGCCTGAAAAATCATGACGACGCCTCCGGAAATTCCTGACGGGCTGCCCGGCGAACCGGACCTGATCGTTCGCGGCCGGCGAGTGATGACACCGGAGGGCGAGCAAGCCGCTGCAATTCATGTCCGCAAAGGGCGAATTCAGCGCATTTCGGCATTTGAAGAGGTTCCCAAGAGCGTGCCGGTCCAAGAAGCCGGCGAGCGCGTCGTCATGCCCGGCCTGGTTGATACGCACGTGCATATCAACGAGCCGGGACGCACGGAATGGGAAGGGTTCGCAACGGCAACGCGAGCCGCGGCGGCGGGCGGCATCACTACGCTGATTGAGATGCCGCTGAACAGCATTCCTGCGACGACGAGCACGGAAGGCTTTCACGTCAAGCTCGCTGCGGCGGAAGGAAAGCTCTGGGTGGACACGGGCTTTTGGGGTGGCGTCGTGCCGGGAAATTCCGGCGAACTGCGCGGCCTCTGGGACGCGGGATGCTTCGGCTTCAAATGTTTTCTCGTGGAAAGCGGCGTTGCGGAATTCGGCCGGGTGAGCGAAGCTGATCTCGCCGGAGCACTGCCCACATTGGTGGAGCTCGGCGCGCCGCTGCTGGCACACGCCGAATTGCCGGGACCAATTGCGGAGGCCGCCCACAGGAGTGGCGCCGGGGCTCCGGGCACTCGCTATACGACGTGGCTCGAATCGCGTCCGTACGCCGCGGAAAACGAAGCCATTGAACTGTTATTGCGCTTATCGATTGAGCACAGCGCGCGCCTCCACATCGTTCATCTGGCTTCGGCGGAGGCGATTTGGCGCATTCGGCAATCGAAGGCAGCGGGAGCCGCCATCAGCGTTGAAACGTGCCCGCATTACCTCACATTCGCCGCCGAGGAAATTCCCGACGGCGCCACACCGTTCAAATGTGCCCCGCCGATTCGCGAGCAGGCCAACCGAGAAAGGCTCTGGAATGGATTGCGCGACGGCACGATCGATATGATCGCCACCGATCACTCGCCGTGCCCTCCCGCAATGAAACGCATCGAGCAAGGGGATTTTCTCAGCGCTTGGGGCGGCATCGCTTCGCTGCAACTGAGCCTGCCGGCGGTCTGGACCGAGGCCTGCAAGCGCGGATTTATGGTTTCGCATCTGGCTCGATGGCTTTGCGAAATCCCGGCACGTCTCGCAGGCCTGGAAGCGAAAAAGGGGACGATTGCGCCAGGCAACGATGCCGACCTGGTGATCTGGAATCCCAGTGCGACGATTCTTGTCGATGCAGAGAAGCTACAGCACCGCCACAAACTGACACCCTATGCAGGACGTGAGTTGCTGGGTATAGTCGAAACCACCTTTCTGCGCGGCAAGAAAATCTACGACCTCGGCCAGCTGCCTGATGCACCGGCCGGCAGAATCCTCCTTCGAGGCCAAGTGTGAACGATTTCACTCAACTGGTCGATCTGGCCGCCGAACGCCTCGGCGGGCGCGTCCTGGATGCCAACGATGATTTTTTCGCGCCAAAGGAAAATCTTCTTAAAGAAGCGGAGCCCGTTTTCATCGATGGAAAATACACCACGCGCGGAAAATGGATGGACGGCTGGGAAACGCGGCGGCGGCGCGCACCGGGACATGATTGGTGCGTGATTCGCCTGGGGCTGCCCGGCAGGATTCGTGGCGTGGTGGTGGACACCAGTTTTTTCACGGGCAACTTTCCGGAACGCTTTTCGCTGGAGGGCTGCGATCTCGACCTCAAGGCCTCGTACAAAGATGAGGCGAAGAGACTTGGCTCCGCAAAAACCGGGTGGATAGAGATCCTCCCCGAGACGCGGCTTCGAGGCAACTCGCAAAACAGCTTTCCGGTGGAAGATGTCCGGAGATTCACGCATCTCCGCTTGCGCATCTATCCGGATGGCGGCGTTGCGCGGCTCCGTGTGCATGGAGAGGCCGCTCCGGATTTGAAGAGACTGGGGCGCGGTGAAATCGATCTGGTCGCCGCGGAAAATGGTGGAAGCCCGCTGGCCGCCAGCGACCAGCACTACGGCCTCCCGCGAAATCTCTTGATGCCGTATCGAGCAAGAAACATGGGCGATGGCTGGGAAACGCGGCGCAGGCGCGGCCCGGGTCACGACTGGGTGATACTGCGGCTGGGAATTGCGGGAACAATCCATCGCATAGAAGTAGATACCGCGCATTTCAAGGGCAATTATCCGGATTCCTGTTCTCTGGAAGTCAGCCGCGCGGCAGAAGCGGGAGGGGCCGATGTGAATTTGGATTCGCTCGTTTGGGAAGAGCTTTTGCCGAAGAGCAAGCTCAAGCCGAATCATCGCCATGCATTCTCCAATTTTTCAAAATCGCTCGTGGCCACGCACGCGCGCTTTCAAATTTTTCCGGACGGCGGAGTAAGCCGGCTGCGCCTGTTTGGCCATCCGGAGATTGCCGTAGATCCGGCGGCTTCGCTCGAAAGGCTGAATCGGCTGGCTCTCAACAAGGCGGTGCAGGAATTTCTGGATTGCTGCGGCTCTCGTAAATGGGCGAAAGCCATGGCCCAAGGGCGCCCCTACGCGACGCACACCGATCTCTTCGTGATGGCCGATCGGCTCTGGCTGTTGCTGGGCAAAGCCGACTGGCTCGAGACCTTTCACCACCACCCGCCCATCGGCGGCACGCGCGCGCGCGCCAAACGATCGGCAGCCGCAAGCCGGTGGTCCATCAAGGAGCAATCGGCCTCGCAGAAAGCGAGCCCGGAGATTCTCGCGAGCCTGGCCGCCGAGAATCGGACCTACGCCGAAAAATTCGGCTACGTCTTTTTGATCTCCGCCACGGGAAAAACCAGCGAAGAGATTCTGCAAGCGTTGCGCCGCCGCCTTCCGAATGATGCAGAGACGGAATGGCGCGCCGCTGCAGAAGAGCAGCGGCAAATCACCCGCTTGCGCCTGGAGAAATTACTGACATCATGAGCACACTCTCAACGCATGTTCTGGACACTTCCATTGGTCTCCCGGCCGCAGGAGTTTCGGTTGTACTCGAGCAGCAGTCCGCCGCCGGCGTATGGTCTGAAATCGATCGCGGCGCAACGGATTCGGACGGCCGGTTGAAGCATCTGGCCGCCGGCAAGGTCCTGACCGCGGGCATCTACCGACTCACCTTCGACACGGCTGCCTACTTCGCCGCTCGGCGGGTTGCCGGATTCTACCCACAGGTGACGGTGGTGTTCGAACTCCAAAACGCGCGGGAGCATTACCATGTTCCCCTGCTGCTGAGCCCTTTCGGGTATTCCACGTATCGCGGGAGTTGAACCATGACGACCCGGCTCGGGGAGAACTACTACGGAAAGCAACGCGTCCGCATCCTGCAGGTGACGCGGCACGTCGACCGCCACGACGTGAAGGAGTTGACGGTCGGCATTCGCCTCGAAGGCGACTTCGAAACAGCACACACACAGGGCGACAACAGCAAAGTGCTGCCGACCGACACGATGAAGAATACCGTCTACGTGCTGGCCAAAAAGCATGGCATCGAGACCCCGGAGCATTTTTGCCTGCTGCTCGCGAATCATTTTCTAGACACTCAGCCCCAAATCTCCCGCACGCGAATTGACGCGAATGAAACCCTTTGGGTGCGCCTGCCATTCGGCCGGAAAGCGCACCCGCACACGTTCACGCGCTCCAGCGAGGAAAGGCGCACGGCGTCGGTCCTCGCCGGGCGCACAGAAAAGCGAGTGCAGGCTGGGATCAAGGGCCTCTTCGTGCTGAAGACGACGGATTCCGCGTTTGAGGGATTTTTGCGGGACAGCTATACCACGCTTAAGGAAGACCGCAACCGCATTCTGGCCACGGTCGTGCGCGCCAGCTGGACGTACCGCACCGGAACGCCGGACTTTGAAAGCATCTGGCACGGCGTGCGGCAAACGCTGCTGGAAACGTTCGCTGAGCACGACAGCAAGTCCCTGCAGCAGACTTTATATGCGATGGGTAGGGCCGCAGTGAAGAAGTTCGGCGACATCTGCGCAATCCATCTGTCGCTCCCCAACAAACACTACAATCTCGTGGACTTGTCGCCGTTTCATCTGGACAACCCGAAAGAACTTTTCCTGCCCACCGACGAGCCGCACGGGCTGATCGAAGCGACGATCCGCAACGACTGAAACTTTCCGGGCTATTTGCGCCCGTCCAAAATTTTCACGAAGGATGCGCTCCGCAGTTCGGGTTGCGTCAGGCTCGTCAGATTCTGCGCCTCCGCCGCGGTAATTGCTCCGCAGTTGATCGCTCGGAGAAAATAGTTGAGCAGGCCTTGCCCCGTGGCCGCATCATCGAAGACTTCGCCGACCATCGTGGCCTGCGCCGCCTTGGCTACGAAATTGCGCAAGCGCTCGGAAGCGGCGTCGAGGCTCTCGAGGAAAAATGAATAGACCGCGGCATAACGCGTGACGAGTTGCGCGGGGTGCAGGTCCCAGCCCTGATAGAAACCGTTCACCAGAGAATGCCGAATGTGTCCGAAATGCAGCTTCCACGCCTGATGAACGGCGCGGCGGTTCTTGGTGAGCTGCACTGCCGAGAGCTTCGAGGGATCGCCACCTGAGGGATGAACGGGCACGGGTAGAATATTTGTGGCGCCGTCGGAGAGCCAGATGCCCGTTCCCGCGAACGCCACTTGCATCGTTTCGCGCGCGAAATCGCAGGCGAAATGCGCCATGTGCTGGTGGGCGGCGGTGATGCCGCGACCAGCCGTGTAATCGTATGTGCCGAAATGAGCGGAAACGCAACGTCCCTGCAACGCCTCGGCCAGGGCCAAGAGATTTACCTGGCCGCGCTCGTTGAAAATCGATTGCGGAGTTTCGATCATCACCTCGACGCGCAGGATATTCGGCGGCAGATGCAGCGCCGACTCCAACCGCGCGCACAACGCCGCAAGCGCTCTCGATTCTTCCGGGATTGTGACCTTGGGCAGGGTGATGAAGAAATTGGCGGGCAGTTTTCCGTGCGCGCTTTCGACCAGCCTGGACAGAAAGATGTCCAGCGTCCGCACGCTGCGATTTCGCAGCTCCTCGTTGAACGGCTTGATGCGCAGCCCGATAAAGGGGGGCAGCGTCCCGGCCTGTATCCCCTTGGCAAGCTCGTCGGCGGCGCTGGAGGCCCAGCGATCTTCCTCTTCATCCGGGCGGTTCCCGAATCCGTCCTCGAAATCTATCCGAAAATCTTCCACCGCCTCGCGGCGCAATTTCTCCTTCACTCGTCCGTACAACGTATAAGCAAACCAGGCGGCATAATTCTCTTTTCGTGCCGCTTCCGGATCCCGCTCGATGTGCGCGGTGACCGAGGCGACCGAATCCTGCGCGAAATCGAAATGCTCGGCGCCTGGCAATCCGAGCGCTTTCGCGAGGGTCACAAAGTCCGGCGCGTACTCGTTGAGCGACGAGATCGCCTTTTCGCCCAGGCGCTTCGCCGTTTCCGCGCGAAATAGATGGGCGCCGCCATAGACCGTGTGAACAGGCTGACGCTCCCCTCGTGGCCCAGGATACACGCGTGCGAATTCCTGGTGCGCCTTCTGCAAAGGCTGAAAAATATCCGCGAGCGAATCTGGGGCTAACGACGTCTTCACCGGAGTCTCCGATCGTGCAATCTAGCGAACGTCTCGCGCGCCAGGCGCGCGCATGCGACCCGCGCGGAACAGCATACATTTCTTCCGCCGCCGTGCGAAACACCTCATCGCTGCCGCGCGGATCTGGGGATTTCTTCAGAAGAGGAAATACCGCTGCGCCAGAGGAAGAACCGTGGCCGGCTCGCAGGTAATCACTTTGCCGTCGACGCGCACCTCGTAGGTTTCCGGATCGACCTCAATGTTCGGCGCGGAGCAGTTGTGCACCATGTCTTTCTTTCCGATACGGCGGCACTCGCCGACGGATCGAACAATTTTCTTCAGCCCCAGCTTGGCGGGCAAGCCAGAAGAGAGCGCGGCCTTCGAAACGAAGGTAATTGCGGTCGATGCGGTCGCGGCGCCAAAACTTCCAAACATGGGCCGGTAAAGCACCGGCTGCGGGGTGGGTATGGAAGCGTTCGGGTCGCCCATAGCGCTCCACGCGATGAAGCCTCCCTTCACGATCATCTCCGGCTTGGCGCCGAAAAACGCCGGCTTCCACAGCACCAGGTCTGCCAGCTTGCCCGGCTCAAGCGAGCCGATTTCGGCGGCCATTCCGTGGGTAATTGCCGGATTGATGGTGTATTTCGCGACGTAGCGTTTCGCGCGGTGATTGTCGTTGCGCGGTGAATCTTCCGGCAGCGGCCCGCGCTGCACCTTCATCTTGTGGGCTGTTTGCCAGGTGCGCAGCACCACTTCCCCGATGCGGCCCATGGCCTGCGAATCGCTGGAAATCATGCTGATCACGCCTAGGTCGTGGAGAATGTCCTCTGCGGCGATGGTCTCCGGCCGGATGCGGCTTTCCGCAAACGCGACGTCTTCGGGCACTTGTGGATTCAGATGGTGACAGACCATCAGCATATCCAGATGCTCGGCAATCGTGTTGACGGTGAATGGCCGCGTGGGATTCGTCGAAGAAGGCAGAATGTTGGGGAACGATGCGATGCGGATGATATCCGGCGCGTGTCCGCCGCCGGCGCCTTCGGTGTGATACGTATGAATGGCGCGGCCTCCGATCGCCGCCACGGTGGTTTCCAGGAAACCCGCCTCGTTAATCGTGTCGGTATGAATGGCCACCTGCACGTCGAAGTCGTCGGCCACTTTCAGGCAGGCATCAATCGCGGCCGGCGTGGTCCCCCAATCCTCGTGGAGTTTCAGGCCGCAAGCACCTGCCTCGATCTGCTCCGCCAGTGGCGCCATGGCAGCGGCATTGCCCTTTCCGAGAAAACCGAAATTCATCGGCCAAGCCTCGGCCGCCTGCAGCATTCGCGCCAGATTCCATGCGCCGGGCGTGCAGGTGGTCGCGGCGGTTCCCGTCGCGGGCCCGGTGCCGCCGCCGACCATGGTGGTGATGCCGTTCGAAATTGCGGCATACACCTGCTGCGGCGAAATGAAGTGGATGTGGCTGTCCACGCCACCGGGAGTGACGATCAAGTGCTCGCCGGCAATCACCTCGGTCGCGGCGCCGACCACAAGCTCCGGATCCACGCCTTCCATCGTGTCCGGGTTCCCGGCCTTACCGACCCTTACGATCCGGCCGTTCTTGATGCCAATATCGCCTTTCACGATCCCCCAGTGATCGAGGATCACCGCGTTGGTAATCACCAGGTCCAGCGCGCCATGCGAAGATTCGCGCAGAGCGGTGCTGCACTGGCCCATGCCATCGCGAATCACTTTTCCGCCGCCGAAAGTAATTTCATCGCCGTAGCGAGTGAAGTCCTGTTCGACTTCGATGATCAGGTCAGTGTCGGCCAGACGAATACGGTCACCCACGGTGGGCCCGTAAAGGTCCGCGTAGGTGCGGCGGGGAATCTTTAGTGTCATAGGTCAGTCGCCCTCCGCCGGGGAAGAGAATCCGTGTTTTCGGGCCCGATCGATCGCGGCCGCGCGCGCTTTGTCATCGTCCAGCACTCCGTCCACCAGGCCGTGAAAACCGTGCACCACCCGGCGGCCAGCAAACTCCGTCAATTCCACCTCTTTTTCCTCGCCGGGCTCAAAGCGTACAGCGGTCCCCGAGGCAATATTCAGCCTGGTCCCATAAGCCGTGGCGCGATCGAACATGAGCGAGGGATTCGCTTCGAAAAAATGAAAATGGCTGCCGACTTGAACGGGCCGGTCGCCCGCATTTCTTACAATCAAACGGGATGTCTTCCGGCCTGCGTTGGCCTCGATCGGCGGCGCATTAGGATCCAGAATGTACTCTCCAGGCTTCATCGCTCACCTCTGCAGACGGCTATCGAATGGGATCGTGGATCGTGACCAGCTTCGTGCCATCGGGAAAGGTCGCTTCCACCTGCACCTCGTGGATCATCTCCGGGATTCCTTCCATCACCTGATCGCGAGCGAGAATTTGCGCGCCCAGGCTCATAATCTCGGCAACGGTTTTCCCGTCGCGCGCGGCTTCCATCACTTCAGCCGTCAAAACCGCTACCGCTTCGACGTAGTTGAGCTTCAGCCCACGAGACTGCCGCCGGCGGGCCAGGTCCGCGGCCACCACGATCAGCAGTTTTTCCTGCTCCTGCGGATTCAAATGCACGGTTGCCTCCAGCTCAGTTCACTTTGCGCGGCGGGATCGCTTCCCGATCGTACAAATGAAGCTTTGCGCGGCGCCAGATGGCGTGAAGCCCTGGCAGAATTTCGAGTCCGTGCAGCGCGAGGCAGCGAACCACCACGCCGTGGGCCACAAGGGAGCTCACTCCCCAAAGAAGTTCACCGGAGCGCGTGAGGCTCCCCGTTAATTCGCGAAGGTGATCCTCTGCGGCTTGCCATGCGCGAGGAGCGAGTCCGGTCTGGCAAATATAAAATGTGGCCAGGTAGCGATACGGCCCCAACCTGGCGAGCGACTTTACATTCCCTGTAGACGGCTTCAGCAGTAGATTCTCCGCGGCAAGGATCGCGCCTCCGGCGGAGATTCGTGTTCGGACTTCCAAATCCTCGTAGGCAAAAAGTTCACCGCGCGCCTCTCGCCCGGGGGCAAGAATTTCCCACCAGAAAAGGCCTGCTCCGGGTCCAAGTTGAATGGACGTTCTCTGTAGGTAGCGCGACCCAGCGTAAGGAATCGTGGCGTCCGGTAAATACTCCAGCAGGGCTTCCTCGCCAATGGTGATTACCGTCCGCTGCACCGTGGGCATGGCCTCCGGACGCGGTCGGTAAATTCGCGTGGCTCCCGTGGTTGTCAATTGCACGGTCGCGCGGTTTCCCACCGAGATACGCTGCGTGAGATGGTCTCCTCCTAGCAGGCCGCCAGAGACATTATGCAGATGGGCCATCGCCGAACCGTCCGGCAAGGGGAATGACCGCACAACTTTGAACGGAGGTTCCTGATAACTTTGCGCCAGAAACGATGCACGACTTCCAGTATCACGCAAGAACTCCAGCTGCAGTTGGGCGCGAACACGCGGTGACGTAGCCGATTCCGCTGTTGTGCGATCGCCAATTTCGTTCTTGAGCGCAGGCATGGGCATGCTAAAGATTCCGCTAACTAACGAACAAGCGCGTGCCCAGGGCCGGATGCTCCATCGCGCCCCAATCGAGCAGAGGCATGGTGCAACTCGCCGTTTCCAGCGAGCGGCCGTGGCTCTGCGCTGCGACTTCCGCCATGAGCGGCTTCAGATTCCAAAGGATACGCATCGCCTCGCTCTGTCCCAAAGGCAGTAGTCGCTGGCAGGCGGAGACAAGATTGGCGGTCATCTGGTGCAGCATCGACGTCACGGTGCGCGATTCTTCAAAACCTAGGACCGCGCCGGCCAATCCAAAGGCGACGGACTGATGAATCGCCGAGTGTGTGTCGAGCGAAGCTTCCCATGCCTGGCGCAGCACGTCGTGATTCGCCAGGCCGATCACCGCCCGCAGAAAATTACGCCCGAGCGTGGCGCTGGCGGCGCGGCTCTCGCGGGCGGGCTTCAGCGCGCTCAGCAGAGCGTTGAGCGCGATCCATTGCGCCGCGGGAAACTCCCGCACCTCTACGGAAATCAACTGAAATGCCTCCCGACAGGCAACCGCTTCCAAAAAGCCGGCTTCCTCCAAGTAACCGCGCAAAAACGTTTCCAGCTCCACGGTTTGCAGCATTTCAACGGAAACCAGCGTCTCCAGCCCAAACGAATGCGCGAGGGATCCGATCGGCAGAGCGCTGTCCGCCAGATGCAGGAGCTGTAGAAACCTAAAATCTACGGGCGCGTGCCGAGGAGCCGAGTTGGGATCGCCGCTCATGCAATTCTTTCACTCTAGTGATGGTGAGCGTGACTGTGCGTGTGGCCCTGATCGTGATCGTGCGAATGGGGCTGCCCCGTGTACGGTTGGTGTGCATCAATCAACCGCCGGCGCTCCGTTGCTGGCTGGATTAGTCTCTGCTCAAGCCAGGAAATTACCGTGTCGAGGCCTACATCTTCTCGAAGGTTGGTGAACACAAACGGACGTTCGCCACGCATTTTGCGCGAGTCGCGCTCCATTACTTCCAGCGATGCGCCCACATACGGCGCCAAATCGATCTTGTTGATGACCAGCAGGTCGGAGCGCATGATGCCCGGCCCGCCCTTGCGCGGAATCTTGTCGCCCTCTGCGACGTCAATCACGTAGATCCAGACGTCCACGAGTTCGGGGCTGAATGCGGCCGACAGGTTGTCTCCGCCGCTCTCCACAAAAATCAGTTCGAGTCCCGGCACGGCATCCTCGAGTTCCGCGATCGCTTGCAAATTCATGGAAGCGTCTTCGCGAATCGCCGCGTGTGGACACGCGCCGGTTTCCACGCCCCTCACCCGCTCGCCCGGGAGCGTGCCTTGCCGCAACAAAAACTCGGCATCCTCTTTCGTATAAATATCGTTGGTAACGACGGCAAGATTCCGTTGCGGATACAATTTCTTACTGAGGCGATCCACCAGCGCGGTCTTGCCGGAGCCCACCGGCCCCGCAATGCCGACGCGAAACGCTCTGGCACGGCTCTCGTGTTCCATCATCCGCTCCCCTCCGCACGCGCAGCCCTCAAGTGGAGGGTCATTATATATAAGTGCAGAGGTAAAACGTGCCGGAAAGGCGGGCAAGGCGTGGCGCGCCCGATGAATATTTCAGGGCTGAATCATCGAAAAAACGACGCGTCCCATCCGTGCCCACCGCACACACCGTAAATCATTCGAAGTTCCAACAACGGCCCGCGCGCCACCCAATCGTACCGTCAGGGTTTATGCTTTGGCGGGGGCTGCGATGACGGATGCGACTGCTGGTGCTCCGACAGTTGCACTTGTTGCTGGTAGTGATGCTGCGCGAGTTGCTGCGTCTGCTGCTGATGCTGCCGCTCCAGTTGTTGCATCTGTTGTTGGCCGGCTTGCTGCTGCGAGTACCGCTGATGTTCCTGCTCCTGCTTCTGCTGGAGTTGCTGGCGCTCTTGCGCCTGCTTTGTGTAGAGCTTTTCCTGCTCCTGCTGATAGCTCTTGTCCTCTTTGGGATTGCCGCTGCTCGGTGCGTTCATCCGCGAATTAGCCGGTAAATCCTTGGGATGAACCGCGCTGCCGGGATATCCGACAGAATGTTCCGTGCGCGGCGGGTTGTAATGTCCGGCTTCGGTGGCCTTCACCACGCCCGGTTCCTTGAACGCGCCCGGCCGGGAAGTGGCGGCGATGGGCGGCCGCCCGCGATTCACCGCCGAACGGAGCGACGTATTTTCCCGCGAGGCCTCCATGTGCTGCACTTGCGAAGGGATCGGCGGAATATGCCGGTCATGAATAGCGGCCTGCTCTTCAGCCGTGGGACGCGCATCAAGCCCGCCGCGCCCTCCGTTGTAACTCACATGGGAGTTCCCGTAGTTTTTCACAACGGTCGTGTTGTAAACGTTGTGAATCTCCGTAACATTCAAGTTGTTCACGCTTCGGTTGTAAAAGAAGTGCCCGCGATCCCAGCGCCCACCTTCATACCCATGCCCGAAATAGCCGAAGCCATAATTGATCCCGCCGTAGAAGCCGACGCGCGGACCCCAATAGCCGGAATGAAAGATATAGCCTCTTCCGCCCCAACCCCACCATGGCGGAGTCCAGAAAAATCCGGGTTCCGGGATCAGCACCCACGTTCCCGGCACCCAATAATAATCGTAGCCGTCCCAGGCCCAATAGCCCGGAGTCCACATGTAGCCGTCCCCGGGACATAGCGGTTGCGTGTAGACCGGCAGCGCCGGCGGGCCGAAGGAAACGGAGATTCCTACGTTCACCTGACCAAACGTGATCGGCGAAACCGCCAGCATCGCCATTGCCGCCAAGAAGCAACGCATCCAAAACTTCTTCTGCATCTTCATCTTATCTCCTCGCGCCAGCCTGCCTGCGCGGCCGTTCGTTCACGAGGCCGCCACAAACACCGGTGTTTTTGGCTGGGGGAAAACCGCTTCCCGTCGGAAAGGGAACCGATCGAACAGCATCAGAAGAGCGCGTGGGAAGCACATGGCTCAGGACCGCGCGGCGATCCATCGCAGCCACTCTAACACAACTTCACCGTCCAGGTGACCAGCGAGGCGCGGGAATCTCTCCTCCGGTGATTCTGTGGCGCAAACCCAAGATTACATCACTAATTCTTTTCAATCCGCGCCGCTTTTGACATAGAGTACGTGGTGTTTTGCCGGCCAGTTTTCTTCAGGAAGACCCAAGGAGAACGATGAAATTCCCTGCAGCTCCATGCCTGAGTCGGGCGGGCAGAAGATGGAAAACTTGGAGCTGAAGCCTCCCGCGAGCGCTGAGTTTTCCGGCATCCCGCGGCGCCGCTGGGGCATCGCGCTTCTCCTTGGTTTTGGCGTGCTGGTGAACTATTTCGACCGCGTCAATCTCTCCGTTTCTCAGGCAGCACTGCACGCCTCATTCGGAATATCCGCGATCACTTTCGGCTATCTACTAAGCGCATATAACTGGACGTACGCGGCCCTGCAGCTTCCATCGGGGCTGATTCTGGACCGCTTTGGCATCAAGCTGGTTGGCCGCGTCAGCACTTTTCTTTGGAGCGTTGCTTCCTTCGCAGCCGCCCTCTCCACCGGTCTGCCCGGTTTTTTTGGTGCTCGGTTTTTGCTCGGCATCGGCGAGGCACCCACGTTTCCCGCGAACTCCAAGGCGACTGGCTACTGGTTTCCTACGCGGGAACGCAGCATGGCCACGGCCCTCTTTGACTGCTCCGCCAAATTCTCCTCTGCCATCGGCGTGCCAATCCTCGGCATACTGATGATTCATTTCGGCTGGCGCTGGAGTTTCGCGGCTACGGGCTTCATCAGCCTAATCTATTTTTTTCTCTTCTATGCCTATTACCGGAATCCCAGCGAGGACCCCGGACTTTCGGAAGTAGAGCGAAAGTTCATTCTGCAGCATGGCGCGCAGCCCGAAGATCGCGTCCTGGCCGCAAAAGGTGCGCCATTTGGGTACCTGCTTCGTCAGCGCAAGGTCTGGGGCCTCGTGCTCGGCTATGCCTCGTACAACTACACCTTCTATCTCTTGCTGACTTGGCTGCCCTCCTATCTCTCCTCCGCGCTGCATATCGATCTCTATCACTCCGTGCTCTATACGAGCCTGCCCTGGTTCGTCGCCACGATTGCGGAGCTTCTGCTGGGTGGCTGGTTGGTGGACCATCTCGTCAAAAAGGGATTTGATGACTCGCGTGTCCGGCAGATTGTCCTCGTCGGCGGCACCGCGCTGGGACTGGGCATGCTAGGCGCGGGATACGCGCGTACCACTACGGCTGCGTTGTTCTGGATCACCCTGGCGATTAGCGGACTCTCCGCGGCATCGCCCGTGGGCTGGTCCATTCCTTCGTTGATTGCGCCGCGCGAAAGCGTGGGAACGCTCGGAGGTATCCTTAACTTCGGCAATCAGATTTGTGGAATCGCGGCACCGATTATCACCGGCTACATCTATCAGTTCACGCACTCGTTCTTCTGGGCGTTCAGCGTGGCTGCCGTATTTCTTGCCGTCGGGATTGTCGGCTACCTATCTCTGTTGGGGCGCATCGAGCCGATCCCCGAGCCTTCTTAATCGTGGACTTCACATGGGGGCCGCGTACTGCTTCGCTTCCTTCGTCCGGGAATTGAATACTTCCAGCCGGCCATCCGGCGACACCGTGAGCTTCAAATAATTTCCAGCGTCTGTCCCCATCAGATTCGCGATTCTGGCGTCCGGAACATTGTGTGCCGCTCCACCATCTTTTGAGTAATGAACCTGCCAAAGGTCTTCCAGGCGCGGCGCGTGCGCAACGATTTCCCACGTGGAGGGCGTGCCGCCCTTGGTCTCGCCGTTGTCCATGATCGAAATCCGGGGAGCAATCGCCGCAAGCAGCGCGGGGCTGTTGCTCTGGTACCAGCCATGATGCGAGACGATGAACACGTCCACGCGGCCAAGCAGGTTGTCCGGACAAACCATCTCTAGTTCCTTATCCCAGGTCAGGTCGCCCAAATCGAGCAGGCGAACTTTGCCAAACCGGAAGATGGTGCCCAGCGAGCGGGCGTTTTCCGTCTGGTCCGTGGCGCGCTTCTCGGTGGTCGCACAAGCAGGATTTGGTTCGCCTGCGCCGTGCAGTGGTTTGGAGAGCAGCACGCCGTCGCCGCTGACCACTTCCGCATGAAGGCCCTTCAGCGGCAGCGTGTCTCCGACTTTTGCGACTATGCGTTTCACTTTTTTTCCGGCGAGAACCTTCTGATACGCCTCCCATGCGTCTTCCGTAGGCTTGTCGCCCGGTTCGCGAATCGGACCGTGATCGATGAATGCGCCGACCGGGATCCGCTCCACGAGTTGTGGCACACCTCCGGTGTGGTCCATGTGGTAGTGCGTCAGCAGGACATAATCGATGCGCGAAAGGCCCGCGAGCTTAGCCGCCGAGACGATGCGGTCTGCGTCGCGCCCGCCATTGTCCGGCCAGCCGGTATCAATCAATAGGGACTCTTTCTCCGGAGTGACAAACAGCGTCGCCTGTCCGCCTTCGACGTCCACAAAATAAATCTGTAGCGTCCTGTTTGGGGGCTCGGGTGGCGCTGCCGCCGCGCGTCCGGAAAAACAGCTCGCGGCAACCAACGCCGTGGTGGTAAGAAACGGGACCCAACGTCCCCTTCCAAAAACTCGGTCACGGCAATTGGCATTCCTTGGCATCATCGGCGCACCTGTTTCGAAGGCAGCTTCAAAATTTCGAATTTTCAAACTGAAGATACGGTATCACCAACCGCGCCGGACCGCACCGAGGTAATCTCAACTTCGGGTGGGGAGATCCGGAGAAACAACGTGCATTTTCGGGAAGGGGAGCGCGGCCAAAACCTGACCTGTGGGAGTGCAGGAACGTCGCGGCGAACGGCTTTATGCCGACTGGGCTTTGGCGTCTTGCTTTGCCTCGAGTTCGGCAATCTTGCGTTTCAGCCAATTCTTCAGCGCCGCTTCCAGTTCGGCCTCCGTGCCGCACTCATAGAACTGCGCGACGCTTTCGCCGCTCGGCGTCAGTGGAATATGCCGGCATGGAAACGCCAGGTCCTTTCTATCTTCGGGCACGAAGTTCATCAGCAGGCAGTCCGCGCAGGGCCGGCGTTCATCCTTCGTTGCAAAATTGAGGCAGGTAGGAGAATCTTCGAACACAAAATTGGGCCGCCAGGGAAACCGGGGGCGGTTGCGATATCCGCCTTTCTCCACAAAGGCCAACTCCGCTTTTAGCGTCTCTAATGTATCTCGTTCGTCTTTCATCACATCCACTCCCTACAGAGTCTCCCGCATTGCACCGGGTATTCCGGTGATTCTAATCACTCTGAAATGTGACTAAAATCACTGGATTCCCTGGTTTGAAGGAGTATCAACGTCACAGATGTAGGTGACGGTATGCTCCATGGTCCGCAAAGACCCGCAAATCGGTTCCAGTTTCTGACCAACATGGATGGGGGCCGACTCCCGGAAGGAAGTTCTATGCGCACGCCTTACGGCCTCGAAATCATCGAAAATTGCCTCGTGTGTCCGCACCGCGAGGAACGCCTTTTCTGCAACTTGCCGGAATCTTCCGTCAAAGCCCTGGCGGCCATCACGGCTTCGGCCGCGTATCCGAAGGGCGCCACGCTATTCGTGGAGGGACAGCCTGCTCGCGGAGTCTTCATTCTCTGCAGTGGGCGCGTGAAGCTTTCCACTTCCTCCGCGGATGGGAAGACTCTCATCCTGCGAATCGCCGAACCCGGCGAAGTCCTCGGACTCCCCGCCACGGTGACCGGCACCTCATATGAACTCACTGCCGACATCATCGAACCGGCTCAGGCCAACTTCATTGGCCGGAACGAATTCCTGAATTTTCTAAGGGAGAATGGCGATGCCGCCCTGCGCGTCGCGCAGCAGCTTGGCGAAACCTATCATTCGGCGATTGCCGAAATGCGGACCATCGGCCTTTCCCATTCCGCCAGCGAGAAGTTGGCCCGTTTCCTGCTCGAATGGGCTGCAAACTGCACCGAAGAAAGAGGCCAGGTGCGCATCAAAATGACGCTGACGCACGAAGAGATCGCCCAGATGATCGGTTCTTCACGGGAAACCGTTACACGATTGCTCGCCGACTTTCGCAAGAAGCAGTTGCTGCAGATCGTCGGCTCCACGTTGATTCTTCGTAGCAAAGCCGACCTGGAAGCCATCGTTAACCACTAACTGAACTCTTGCTGGCCTTCCAGCCGAGTGCTCGGCTCCTTTAATCTGGCTTTCCGATGGAACAGGGGCGGTCGTATCCCGTCATCTCCAGATAACCGACGCCCTTCATGGATTTGCCGTCGCGTGTTCCCTCGATCGCAATTGCGCCCTCCCAATAGTTAGGTGTCAGCGCATCGCTGCTGGACACTTCTTGCGACTCCAATCTCGTCGTCACGCTTAGCCTTAGCCCGAGCTCGGGAACCTCGGTAGTCCAAGCGACAGGATACTTCGCCGAGGTGATCGGGCTGATCCACGTTTCCCCCGTGGGAGTAAGCTGAAAATCCGCCGCCGACAAGTGCGTCGCTTTACCCTCCGCATCCACATACGTCCCGGCGGAAAATGGATCGCGCGAGCCATCGTTACGTCGAAACTGGTAGAGCATCACTTCCGTGTTGTCGTCCAACTGGATGCTGAGCCAGTTCCACCCGATCTGGTTCGCTTCCAATTGATTGGTGAAAAATTCGTGGTCCATCCACGAACTGCCGCGGACCGAAATGGTCTTGCCGTTAAGCGCCAGGCGGCCCCAAGTACTCAACCGGGTAAGGGAAAGATAATGCGAAGCGCGACCGGCCGCCGTGGCCTTCTGGCTGACTCCATTTTCACCGTGAATCACAGGAGGCTTTTCCGGAGACAGTGTCAAGGAAAGGGAGAAGCGCGCATCGGTGGCCTGCAACTGAATTTCGTTTTCGCCCGTCCAGCGCAGCTCCCAGTTTCCGTTCCAGATGCGTTTCTGGCTCTGGCTCACCCCCGCCAGGCCCGGGCCGGGGCGCCTGGTTCGTTCCGCGTGATAGAACTTGCCGCCATCCAGATCGCTGAGAGCCAGATGAGCCAGGTACAAATCGTGGATGTCCCAGGCCTGAGTTTTTTCCGGATCGCGATTCACGCCGTAACGGAAGAACGTCAGCTCGAATCCGTACCGTCGGCCATCGCTGGCCGTCAGATTTCCCGTCGTGTACCACCATTCCGTCTGGTAGTCCTCATGATTGAAGTAATCTCGGGGAAATTCGTAGCGATAGCCAGGCAAGGCATTGGTGTATTGCGCGATCGCGGAAGTCGCCCACGCGAAGAAAAGCGTGAAGACAAAGATGTTACTCTTCACGGATCGCCTCCAAGGGATTCAGGCGCACCGCCACGCGCGCCGGGTAAAGCCCGGATATGAGGGTGGCCGCGTATACCACGCTCAAGGCGCCAAGCAGAATGGCGACCGGCCAGTGAAACCGGATCGTCCATCCGAAAGACTGTTTGTTGATCACAAAAATCAGAATCAGCGAGAGGAAAAGACCCAGCACGAAACCCGCGAAGTTCGCCAGCAGTCCCAGCAGCCCCGCCTCCACCAGAATCATTTTCCGAATTTGCTCGGATGCGCCTCCCAAAAATCGCAGCAGTCCCAGTTCTCTGCGCCGGTCGATCACCAGCGCCATCAGCGCCCCCGCGATGCCCATCACCGCAACAACCACCGCCACGGTTTCCAGCGCGTAGGTGATCGCAAACGTGCGGTCGAAAATACGTACCGCCTCCTTCCGTAAGTCCCGGTTGGTGAAAATCAGAATGCGAAGGCCTCCAGCGGCCCGTTGAATTTCGCCTCGAACTTCCCGCACGTCGGCACCAGGCGCGACGAACACAGCAAGATTCGTGGGCGCGGGATCGGGCAGGTATTTCAAAAGTACCGCGCGGTCCATCAGGATGAATCCCCGCTCGCTCGCATAGTCGTAATTGACATCCACGATCCGGAAGCGATCCTCGCCTGTTCCAAGCCGGAGCGTAAGCGTGTCGCCCGCTTTCACGTGATGCTTGTACGCAAAGGGCTCGCTGACAATGACGGTGTCTCGCCCGCGCAGTTGCGCGAGCACTTCCTCCGTAGGTCTACCGGACAAAAAGTCCGAGGCGGGGCGGTCGCGAAGCACACGCAGGTCCACCGATGCCAGCGTCGCCGGCATCCCCTCGTAACTGATTTCGTAAGCGCGCAACCGTTCCACGGCTGCGACCCCGGGCAACTTTTCGATCGTCCCGGGTAGTTCCACAGAAAGCTCCGGGTGCCGGTCCGCGGCCGGCGAGCCCGCAGGACGCACATACAAATCCGCGGGCAGCTGGCCGCTCATCCAGCTCACCACCGTTTGCCGGAAGCTCCCCACCATGATGCCGACGGAAACCATCATCGCCACGGCGGTGGACAGAGCCGCCACCAGCACGGACGTCCGTCGCAAAGAGGCCCCAAGGCTGCGCGAAGCCAGCAGTCCCTCCACCCCGATGAGGCTCCCCAGCGCCTGTGCCGTTTGTCGAGTCACCGAACTTACCAGCGCGGGAATCGCGTATGCCGCCGCGGCAATCAGCAGAATCGTCGCCAGGTAACCAAACAACGGCTTCCCGGCAACCGCCGGGAGTTTTGCCGCAATCGACCCGAGCGCGGCGAAGATCACCGCGATCAGCAAGTCTCTGCCGTTGTGCATTCGCGCGATGTGCTCTCTGCGACCCTGGGCCATCGCATCGATCGGAGAAACCTGCATCGCCTCACGCGCCGGCGACAATGCCGAGACCACCGACACTCCGATTCCGACGCACAGCGCCAGAGCAATCGAAGGCCAGCCCAACTCGATCGCGCCGGGACGGCTGCTCACATATAGGGACTCGACCGTAGCCGCCATCAGCTTGACCGCACCGTCCGACATGAGTCTTCCGAGAGGCAACCCTAGCAGCGCTCCCGCAAATCCAAGGCACGCGGCTTCGCCAAGAAAGGCAGCCAGCACTTCGCCGCGGCCCGCGCCAAGCGCTCGAAGAATCCCGATCTCCGGCCGGCGCCGCACCACGGAAACGGAAATCGTGTTGTAGATCAAAAACGCGCCAACGACGAGGGCAATATAACTAAGCAAGCGTAGATTCCACCGGAACGCCGCCAGCATCCTGCGATTCTCCTTTGTTCCGCTGCCCTGCGGTCGCACTTCCATACCCGGCGGAAGTAGACTGCTCAACCGCCCTTGCCATTCGTCCACATTCGCGCCCGCCGGCAGCTTGATCAGGATACGGTCCAAGCGGCCGAAGCGATTGAGCGCGCGCTGCGCTGCGGCAATGTCCATCAGGACAACATTTTCGCTCCCCACGGATTGTGGCAGCGCGCCACGCACCACGCAGTCGATTGCCCGGTCATTGATGAACAATTGGAGATGTTCGCCTGGAGCTTTGCCGAGCCCGGCGCTCACCCAGATGCTATTCGGGTTTTCCAGTTCCTGAAGCGACTCTTCGAGGGATTGTTTTTGTCCGGGAGCCTTGCTTGTGTCACCAAATTTGGGAAGGTACCGGCTGCCTTCGGCGATCAGGTCCAGCCCGATCAGCGGTAGTGTCTCGTGCGTCTGCGCGTTCACCGCGAAATCTTCCATCCGCGGCGAAATCCCCAAGGGATAGGGTTGCGATGCCAGCGTCGCCAGCACGGATTCCGGCACTCCGCCCGTGGCGACAACTTCCAAATCGTTGTTTCCGGCCAGGCTCTCCATCGAGGAGTGAAACGATCCCGCGGCCGCGTCTCCCGCCAGGTCAATTGCCAGCACCACCGCCACGCCCAGCGCCACCGCTAGAATCATCAACGCCAGTCGCACCGGCTCGCGCAGCAGTGGCCGCACGATCAACCTGCAAAAAAGTTTCAGTCGAGCCATTTCAATGCCGCGCGATTTGTTCGATTCGGCCGTCGCGCATGCGCACGAGCGTGTCGCACACCGCCGCGGCTTCCAGGCTGTGCGTAGCCATGACGGTGGCGGTCTTCCGCTCCCGGGTGAGCCGAAGGAGCAGATCCAGGATCATGCTGCCTGTTGACGTATCGAGGTTTCCCGTCGGTTCATCGGCCAGAAGGATTCTCGGCGAATGCGCCAGAGCCCGCGCAATCGCTACACGCTGCATCTGTCCGCCGGATAATTGGTGCGGGTATCGCCGGCCCAGTCCGTCGAGTTCCACCCAATGCAACCGCTCCAACGCCATTTCGCGCGCACCCGGCTCGCCCGCCAGCAAAAGTGGAAGTTCGATATTTTCCTGCACTGTCAGCGTGTGCAGAAGCTGAAAGGATTGAAAGATGAATCCGACTTTCTCCCGGCGCAATCGGGTTTGTTGGGCTTCGGTCAAATCGACGGTGTTGCGGCCTGCAATCATTACCGTGCCTGAACTCGGGCTGTCCATGGCTCCAGCTAGATGCAGCAGGGTCGACTTTCCGCACCCGCTTCGCCCTACCAGCGCCACAAACTCCCCTTCTTTCACCTCGAGCGTCACGCCGTCTAGCGCACGGACGCTCTGCCCGTCCGATGGGTACTCCTTATAAACAGCTTGCAGAGAGAGAATTGCCATGCGTCGAATCGCGGCGGCCCGCTGCTGCGTTTACTTTGGCCCGCCGAGCGCTCTTTCGATCGCCGATGTAAGCTCCGGAGCATCCGGTTTCACGGGCGAATCGAACCGCGCTATCACTTTCCCATCGTGGTCCACGAGAAACTTCGTGAAATTCCACCCGATCTCTCCACCGGTTTTCGGGTTCGCGGTTTTGTCTGTCAAAAACGCGTAGAGCGGCGTGATGTCGCTTCCCTTGACGGAGACCTTCGCCATCATCGGAAACGACACGTTATATTTGGACGTGCAGAACGTCTTGATCTCCGCATTCGTGCCTGGCTCCTGACCGCCGAAATTGTTCGCGGGAATTCCCACGATCACAAAGCCGTGATCCTTGTATTTCTCATACAACGCTTCGAGGCCGGCGTATTGCGGCGTATAGCCGCAGCGGCTGGCCACGTTGACCAGCAGAACCACTTGCCCCTTGAACGAAGAAAGCGGCGTGGGCTGCCCGTCAATCGAAGTTAGTGTGAAGTCGTACACCGTCTTGTCGGCAGCCATAAGCGTCGTCCCCAGCAAAGCAAACAGGATAAATAGTTTTTTCACGTCTGACTCCCGCGAGCGGTCTCGCCCGGTCTTGCCTTTCGGATGGCAGGCTTCCATGATAAGCCAACCCTTTCCCCAAAGCCCGCCTTCGCTTGCGGTTACCCTTGGCGGGAATCCGACTCCGCGGAGAGCCAATTCATTCCAGCGACATGATTGAGAGGCTCTCTGCGGGCAAGTGCAACTGGATGGTCTTTCCCGACAAATCCACCCTCGCCTCGCCAAAGAGGGAGGTTTCGTTGGCCGTGTCTTGCCCTGGCGTATCTTCCAATGGAACGCTCAGGTCGCGCGCGCCAATGCCCGCGTGAAGCGCCACCAGAATTTTTTCCTCGCCGCTCTCCCGCAGGAAAACGTAAGTCGTATCATCCGACCACAGGCTCCACAATCTCCCCCGCCGCAGCGCCGGATGCTCCGCGCGCAGCCGCAGCAACGATTGCACGTATTCGAAAATGTCCTGCTGCTCTGGAGTGCGCCCTTGCTTGGTGAAGGCGTTCCGACGATCGTCGGACCATCCGCCCGGAAAGTCGCGGCGATTGTCCGGGTCGCCGCCGCCTGGCATGCCGATTTCGTCTCCATAATAAAGCTCGGGAATTCCCCGGATCGTCAGCGTCAACCCGAAGGCCAGCTTCAGGCGCGCCGGCGTTCCCTGCGGCGTTCCCGCAAAACGCGTGGTGTCGTGATTTGCGAAGAACGGTACCAGAAACTCCGGGTGCGGGTAGAGCGAATCCTGGCGCAGGATGTTTGTCACCCTGCCGGCCGGAGCGCCATTCAGCAAGACATCGCGCAGCGCGAAGAAATAGGGAAAATCGAACACGCTCGTCAATTGCGTGTCCACGCCGTCCCATCCGGTTCTGCCGCCCTGGTAAAACGACGTCACTGTCGGATCGGGATGAAACACCTCGCCGATCGTCGAAAGCCGCGGGTAGATCGCGCGGAGCGCAAGGTGCCACTCCTCCCAGAATTTCCGCGAAACGTACGGAAACGTATCAATGCGGTAGCCGTCGAGGCCCGAAGTTTCGGCCCACCAGATACTGTTTTCCTCGAGGTATCGCACCACCACCGGATTTTCCGTGTTCATATCCGGCAGGACTCCCGCGAACCAGCCTTCCGTGAGATTTCGGCGCAGCCGTTCCGGAGCGTGCGGATCCACCAGCGACTCAAACGTGTCGTGCGTGATGGTTTTCGGCTCCGGCTGGCCGTAGAACGAAGGCCTTACAGGCGATCTTGCCGTCAGGTGGTGTTCCAGCGTGCCGTGGAACCAGTCCGGCAGTGGAGGATCCTTCACCCATGGATTTGTGGGCCCGACGTGATTGGGCACCACGTCGAAAAAAATCTTCATGCGTCTCTGGTGTGCCGCCTTCACCAATTGCTGGTAACTTGCCAGCGTGCCCAGGTGCGGATCGACGGCGTACAAATCCACGGCGCCGTAGCCGTGATAGTCCTGCTTCGCCCCGTTTTTGACGACAGGGGTGAGCCAAAGCGTCGTGACTCCCAAACTCTTCAGGTAGTCCAGGTGCTGCTCGATGCCGCGCAAATCGCCGCCGTGGTATGCCCGCGGATTGTTCCGGTCATACGAGCCCGGAAATTCGGCGGGCTCGTCGTTCAGTGGATCGCCGTCCGCGAAGCGGTCCGGCATGATCAGGTAAATTACATCGTCCAGCGTGATGCCCTGGTTTCTTCCCAGAATCTGCTCTCTGGTTGCAATCGGCAGTTCGAATGTCGTCTGTCCGTGGGGCGTGGTAATGCGGCAAATCGCCGTGCCGCTTCGAAGCTCCGGATCAAATTTCAGCCACACGAAGAGGTAATCGCCGTTGCCCGAGGACTGCGTGCGAGTCACCGTCACCTCGCGCAGATTGCAGCTTGCATGGGTGGCCTGCAGATTCTTGCCGTACAAGAGCAGCATCACGTCAGGGGTTAGCTTCATCCACCAGTTCGGTGGTTCCACTTTCCGCACCACCGGAGCATCCGGGTTGGCGTTTTCCTGCGCCCGCAGTGATGCAGCGGCAATCGTCGCGATGACAAGCAAAAAGCACACATAGCGAAACAGAATCTGCCGCGTGGCGGGAAAGGCCGGGTTCGAAGAAGAGTTGATCAAGCGGATCATCGCTTCTTATTTTCTCTCATCGCGAAACTCCAGGACTCCGAACGCTTCCGGAACGTGAAAATTCGGCATTGCGCTCATCGTCGGGCTCCAGGCGGAATAGAATCTCGGCTCTTTATGGCCCTCAACCCGGTAAAAGTTGACCCGCCACTGTTTCCGGGAATCAAACCGATTCGTCAGGCTCTTCATCGGCAAGGCCAGTTCCGCGGTCCACGTCCTGGATTTCTCATCCAGCGTCACGCGGCGGCGCAATCCGCTGTGCATCTCCGCTCTCTGGCCATGAGAAATATCCAAGTCAATCCAGAAGCCGTTGGGGCTCACTTCCAGTTCCTTGTAAACCAGAGGATCGCTCCCGTCCGGCTGAAGAAACGCTTCCGCGACATCGCGCTCCCATAATTCATCGCGCCAGCCGCCCGGTCGCGCGTCCGGAAAGACGTATACTTCGCGATAATGCGCGCGGAACCTCAGAAAAAGAGTCTCCGCGCTCCACAGCACGCGGACCTCTGTCTCCCGCTGAGGATCGGCGTTCCGCCCCTGCCAATCCCAGTCAAATTGAATCGCGTATGCCTCCTTCCAGGAGGAATCTTCTGGAAATCCGTCCGCGCTCAGGCCGCCGTTCAGCGGCATTGCGTATGCGGTTGGCAGGCTCTTGAACTGCGATTCGGCGGAAGGACTCATCGCTCCAATAGTGTAGTTCACCCCTGCCGCAACGCTCACCCACAAAGCGATCCTTGCCGCCCCGGCTATCCGGCCAGCAAACTCATTGCGCACGCGACTTGAAAGCCTTCCAAGTCCTTCCATGCCCACATGCTACCATCCGACTTGGACCCATTCTTGGCCGATTCGGATAAGGAGAAGCCCCGTGGACCTGCGTCGCAGCTCTCTAGCCGTTCGAAATGTCGAGGTTCGCACGGAACCCCGGCGCCGCTCCCCCTCCGATTTCCAGTGTGTGAAGCTGAAGATTGACGGCGGGGTCGCTCGCATGACCCTCGACCGCGCCGAGCACAATTTGCTCAACGAAGAATTTCTCCGTGAAATTTCCGACGGCATCACCTACGTCGGCGAGCATTCGGAGGTGAAGCTGATTGTCCTGGACTCCGCCTGCAAGGTTTTCTGTGGCGGCATTGACGTCGGCGAATACACCTCCGAACGCGTGTTCCAAATGTTGGATGCGTTTCATTCCGTGTTCAGCGGGATGATCGAATCGTCCAAGCCCGTCGTCACCGTGGTCAATGGCCCCGCAATTGGTGGCGGAGCGGAGCTCGCCGCGTTCGGTGATCTGGTCATCGCCACGCCGAAAGCGCGCTTTGCCCAGCCGGAGATCACCATCGGCGTCTTCCCCCCGCTCGCGTCCACGATTCTTCCGTTCCTGGTCGGCCCGAAAATAGCCTTAGAGCTGGTTCTCCTCGGCGAGCCGATAACCGCTGAACGCGCGCTCGACCTCGGTATCGTCAACCGTCTGGTTCCCGAGGCGCAATTGGAAGCCACCGTGAGTAACTTGATTTCCCGATTGACTAGCCATTCCGGCCCGATTCTCAGCATGGCGAAAAAAGCTATTTTAGGCGGCATGGGCCTCTCGCTGCGCGACGGCTTGAAGAATTCCATGAACATTTTCCTCAACGAGCTCTACCGCCTGGAAGATTCGCAGGAAGGCCTCCGCGCCCTTGTGGAAAAGCGCAAGCCCAATTGGAAAAATCGCTAAAACCGGTCTCAGGCCAATCATCGGATGTTGCAAAGAGTCGCATGCGTCCAAACTCTACTTTCGAATGAAGATCTTGCGTTTTATTGACACGTTTCGCTGTGCGCCGTACACTCAAACGGACATTCAGCAGGCCAGGGAAGTGGGGAAGTGCCGTGTAATTCGGCCGCGGTCCCGCCACTGTAATCGGCTTTACCGCCGAGAGCCAGGCTACCCTCCCTCGCCGCCGTGGTTTGGCTTACTCCGCGAGAGAGTATGCCTCCCGAACAACCCCGGCTACTCGCCGGGTTTTTTATTCGCAATCTTCTCGCCTGGTTCTCGTCAGGGGAAATTCGTGCATCCATCGTGGTCTCATGCCGTTCGCAGCGCCGGCCTCGTGACTCTGGCGACCTTTGCGTTTACCGTGTTCCCGCTCGACGCACAATCTAGCGTTTCTTCCACGGCCGCGCCCGTGACCACGCATGAAGTGGTGGACGAATTCGGCCGCATGGTGCGCGTCCCCGTCGCGCCCACGCGCATTGTTTCGCTCGCCCCGAGTCTGACCGAAACAATATATGCCCTAGGCGCTCAAAATCACCTGGTGGGCGACACCGATTTTTGCGACTACCCTCCTGACGCGCAGAAAAAGACCAAAGTCGGCGGAGCCATCAACCCCAACCTGGAGGAAATCGCCGCGCTCCATCCCGACCTGGTTCTAGTCACTAGAGAGATCAATCGATTGGAAACTGTCCGCGCGCTGGACACCCTAGGCATTCCCGCGTACGCCACCGACGCCCACAGCGTGGACGACATTATCTCCAACACGCAAAAACTCGCGGATCTCCTGGGAATTCCGGAAGCCGGCAAAACGCTGACTGCCGATCTGCGGATGCGCCTGGCCAAGTTGCAAGCGAAGCTGAAAGGCATTCCTCCGACCCGAGTTCTCTTTATCGTTTGGACCGAGCCGCTGATCTCCATCGGCAAAAACACGTTCATCGCCGATGCGCTAAACAAAGCCGATGCCACCAGCATCGTCGATTCCCCGCGCGATTGGCCCCAGATGAGCCTCGAGGAAGTAGTCCACTTGCAGCCGGACTACCTCGTTTTCGCCGCGTCTCATTCCGAAGGGGGCGCCCGCGACTTTGAAGCGCTTGTCGACCGTCCGGGTTGGCGAAATCTCGACGCTGTGCGCAACCGTCACTACGCCGTGATCAGCGACGCCGTCAATCGGCCAGCCCCGCGCATCGTTTCTGCAATCGAGGATCTCGCGCACCAGCTTCACCCGGCCGCGTTTATCGAAGCACCAGCCCCGGAGGGGTCTCCCGCACTCGCCTCTCCAAACCCGGACGCAGAGCCAGTGACGCCAACCCCTCCGGCACGCTACTCCACGGGCGCGCAACGCTCTCACGAGGAGTTCGCATGCGCCCGCTGACCCTCACGCGCCTGCTCCTTCGCTGCGCGATTCTTGCGGCGATTTTGTTTGGCGTCGTCCTGCTTGCTCTGAAACTCGGCGCCGTCCAGGTGTCGCTGTACGGCCTAGGCAAAGACTTGGTCAGCGTTCTTCTCCGCCACACCAACGCGCTTTCCTCCGACTATGGCATGATCGTGCTGGATATTCGCCTGCCGCGCATTCTCCTTGGAATCGTCGTGGGCGCTTCGCTCTCCGTGGCCGGCACCAGCTTTCAGGCGTTGCTTCGCAATCCGCTCGCGGACCCCTACGTTTTGGGCGTTTCCTCCGGCGCGGCGCTGGGTGCCATCCTCGCTCTCATCGTCGAAAGCCACATGAGTCTCTCGCCCGAAATGGCCGGCCTGATCACTCCAGTAGGCGCATTCATTGGCGCGGCGCTCACCATCTCCGCCGTCTACCTGCTCGGCCTGCGCGACGGCGAAATTGACAGCACCACCCTCTTACTCGGCGGCATCATCACCGTCTCGTTTCTCAACGCCATCATCATGTTCCTGATGACCACGCTTAGCGGCAGCAATCTGCGTGGCATGGCCTTCTGGTTGATGGGCGATCTCTCCACGCCGCAGCCCCGCAGCCTGCTCTACTTTCTCTGCCTCGGCTTCATCATCGCCTCCGGGGCAATCTATACCACCGCGTCGGATCTGAATCTCCTTCTCGCCGGTGAAAAGGAAGCCATGCATCTTGGTGTGGACGTGCCCCGCGTGCGCATCGTCGTCTATCTGGCGGCGTCCGTGCTGACCGGCCTCGCGGTCTCCGTCAGCGGCGCCATTGGCTACATAGGCCTTCTCGTCCCGCACGTCATGCGGCTGATTTTCGGCTCCGACCACCGCATGCTTCTTCCCGCTTCCGCGCTCGGGGGCGCGATTGCCATCGTCATCGCCGACACTCTCGCTCGCACCGTCACCGCGCCCACCGACTTGCCCGTCGGCGCAATGACCGCGGCCGCCGGCGCGCCGCTGTTTCTCTACCTCCTTCGCAGGAGAATTGCATGAGTACCGCTGTCCGTCACCCACTCCCGGGAGACGCATCACGCGCGACTTCCGATGTTCGCTTGAGCGTGGAGCAGGTTAGTTATGCATATGCGCCCAATCCGTCGCAGGCCCCGCTGTTCACTCTGGAAGCCCTCAGTTTTCAGGCCAAGCCTGGCGAAGTGGTCGCCATCCTCGGCCCGAACGCCAGCGGCAAATCCACGTTGCTTCAATTAATAGCCGGTTCGCTGCTGCCTCTCTCAGGCCGCATTTTCCTGAACGGCTTCGAAACACACACGCTGCCCGTGAAGACGCGCGCGCAGCGCATCGCACTGGTTCAGCAGGAAAGCCGCCTGCTCTTCCCGTCACGCGCCTGGGAATTTGTCATGCAAGGACGCCATCCCTATCATCCAGGTCTGCGCTTCGAATCGGACGAAGACATCGCCATCGCCAACAACGCGCTCGCGCAGGTCGGTGCCTCGCATCTCGCGGACCGCTGGATGGACAAGGTGTCCGGCGGCGAAAAGCAACGCATCATTCTGGCCCGCGCGCTAGCCCAGCAACCACTTCTCCTGCTGTTGGATGAGCCGACCCTACACCTCGACATCGGCGCGCAAGTGGACCTCCTCGAATCGCTTCGCCGCCTCGCCGCGCAGAATCGCTACACGGTTGTTGTCGTCACGCACGAACTCAACCTGGCCGGGGAATATGCCGATCAGGTGGTGCTTCTCCAGCGCGGCAAATGTTTGCGCGTCGGGACGCCAGCCTCGGTATTGCAGCGCGAAATTCTGGAGCAAGTTTTCCAGGCGCCGCTTTCCGTGGAAATGACCGCTTCCGGTCGGCCCCGCGTCACGCTTTTTTCGAATAAATAGTAGTTCCCGAGTTAACCCCAACCCGGAGGCCCAGCGCCTTCGACACCCATAATCCCCAGCGGGCCCAGCCCCTTCAATTCAACCGCGGACTTCGTGCTCGGGAAGACGGTGCAATGCCGTCGCCGCCGCGCGACTGTAAGGCGAATGTACGGCTCGCGGTCACTGCAGCGTGTTCATGCTGCGGGAAGGCAGTGAGCGAACTCCAGGGCCCTCCGGCCCTGCATTGGCCGGCTTCAGCCGGCCCGCCAGAGTTCCTTTTCGCCAAGCCAGGAGACCGGCGAAGTCTGCAGCCCGTGCGATCGCCACGCACCGGCCAACCTTCAAGCTCCCGCGCGTGAGGGAGCGGAGGAACCATGACTAACTTCATCACCGCCTTCTCTTTGCTCTTTGCATTTTCTTTGTTTTCCGGCAGTACCGCTGCAACCCCGCAATCTCAAAAGTCAGACGCGCACCTCACCGGCACCCTCACCGATCCTTCGGGTGCACCCATCGGCGAAGCGCAAATCACCGCCCAACTCGAATCTTCGCCTTCATTTCCAGTCCCATCCGCGAAATCCACCGCGAGCGGCGAATTTTCGCTCAACCTCCCCCCGGGCAACTATCGCCTGCGCATCGTCCGCCGTTCGTTCACCGTGCGTGAGGCTGAGGTCACTCTGGCCGCGGGTGAGTCCCGTGTCTTGAATCTCCGCCTGGAGCTCGAACCGCTGTCCGATCGCGTGGTCGTGACGGCGCAAGCCGTCCCGTCCGGTGTGCAGCAGACCACCGCGCCCACCGACGTTATTTCCCGTGAGACCATCGAAGATCGCCAGGCTGTCTCCCTCCCCGAACTTCTCGAATTTTCTCCGGGCATCGCCATCGGCCGCACCGGAGCCTTCGGCGGCACCGCGTCCGTCTTTCTTGACGGCGGCAATTCCAATTTCACCAAGGTCCTCGTGGATGGCACGCCCATCAATCCTCCCGGCAGCCCGGTGGATTTCTCCAGCCTCACCACGGAAAATATCGACAAGGTGGAGATTGTGCGCGGTGCCGAAAGCGCTCTCTACGGCAGTGACGCCGTTTCCGGCGTCATCCAGCTCTTCACGCACCGCGGTGAATCCCGCATCCCTGCATTTAGCGTTTACTCCGAGGGCGGAGGTTTTTCCTCCGCACGTGGGGGCGCCGATCTCAGCGGCATCCTGGGAAAAGTCGATTATTCCGCCGCTGCGGCCTATTTCCAGACCGACGGACAAGGGCCAAACGACGCCTTCATCAATCGCACCCTTTCCGGTAATTTCGGCTATTCCTTCTCGAACACGAACCAGTTGCACCTCTCTCTTCGCAACAACACCAGTGACGCGGGCATTCCCGGCCAAACGCTGTTCTTGCCGCCCAGCCTCTATCAGGGCTACGCGCAGCAAATCTTCAGCGCCAATGGCCGCTGGGAGTTTGCCACCGGTTCGCACTGGAAACATCAGATCATGGGCAGTGAAGCTTACACGCGCCAGCACAGTTTCAACCCGCAGCAGAGCTATTACGCCACGGACCCGGACGCCTTTTGCCCGCAATCCAATCCCGCTGCCGTGCCCACGGCGGAATTCTGCGATTACACCTATGATTCCCTGCTGAGCTACAATCGCGCCGCCGTCAACGCGCAAACCAGTTATATTTCGCGCGATTTCATTGCCACTGCGGGCTACCAATACGAAGTCGAAAACGGGGGCGTTTCCTTCGTCGATCCCGGCCATCTCCGGCGCAATAATCAGGCGGGCTATCTCGACGTTCGCTACACTCCCGTCTCTCGCCTGACCCTGGATTTCGGCGGCCGCGTCGAAGCCAACGACAATTTCGGCACCCGCTTCGTTCCCCGCATCGGAGGCTCCTACGCGGTTCGCTATGGCAAGGGTTTTCGCGGCGACACTCGTTTCCGCGCCTTCTACGGCCAGGGCATCAAGGAGCCGCGTTTCGATCAGACCTTCGGCACCGATCCCTGCTACCCCGGCAATCCCAATCTCAAGCCCGAAGCCAGCAAGAACTGGACCGCCGGCATCGACCAGAAGCTCGCTTCGGATCGTTGGGACCTCTCCGCCGACTACTTCTACTACCGCTTCTACGACATCGTCAGCTTCGGCTATTACCCGCCGCCCAATCCAGGCTTCTGCGGCAGCTACTTCAACACCGATCTGGCCATCGCCCGCGGAGCCAACCTTGTCTCGCAATTTCGCGTGAACCGGTGGCTCTTCATCCATGGCAACTACACCTACGACAACTCGCGAGTCGTGCAATCGCCCAACACCTTCGATCCGTCGTTGATTCCCGGGAATCATCTCCTCCGCCGCCCGGTCAACTCCGGTTCGCTCGGCCTGAATCTTAATTTCGCCCGGGTGAATTGGAACTTCATTGGTTACTTTTCCGGCGTTCGCACCGACTCCAACTTCATCGATCCCACACAGACCAACAATCCCGGCTACGCGCGCTTCGATATGGCCTTCAGCTATCACTTCTATCGCGGCTTGTTCTTCACCAGCCGTATCCTCAACCTTTTCGACAAGCAGTATCAAGACGCGCTCGGCTATCCCGCGCTTGGCCGCTGGTACATGCTCGGCATGCGTTACACCTTCGCCGGACGCAACTGAACGTTTTGTGCGCCAAACGATCCTGCATCTTTCAAGGCCGGATTTCCCGATAGGATCTCCGGCCCACAGAAATGAGGAGAACCACATGACCGATCCCGAGCCCATCCTGTTCTGCTGGAGCGGCGGCAAAGACAGCTCCCTGGCGCTGCACTCGTTGCTCCGGCGCGGTGAGGTTCGTGTCGCCGCCCTTCTCACCACGGTTACCGAAGGCTACGACCGCATCAGCATGCACGGCGTTCGCCGTGAACTGCTCCATCGCCAGGCGGAAGCCATCGGCCTGCCGCTGCACGAGGTATTCATTCCTCCGCAATGCGTGAATCCGGTCTATGAGGCTCGCATGGAGGAAGCCATGCGCTCCTACCTCCGGCAGGGGATCCGCCGCGTTGCGTTTGGGGACATCTACCTGGAAGACTTGCGCCGCTACCGCGAAAACAATCTTGCCCGCTTGCGGATGGAAGCCGTTTTCCCCATCTGGAAACGCGATACCCGCGAGCTAATCCGGGAATTTCACGTTTCCCGCTTTCGGGCTGTGGCTGTCTGCGTCGATCCCCGGGCCCTCGACCCGGAATTTGCCGGCCGCGAACTCAACGAATCCTTCTTCGCCGATCTTCCGCTCGGCGTCGATCCCTGTGGCGAAAACGGCGAGTTTCACACCTTTGTTTTCGATGGCCCAATCTTTTCTCATCCCATCGAGTGCACTGTAGGCGGCAGGGTCCACCGCGATTCCTTCGTCTTTTGCGATTTATTGCCGAATTGTTCTGTTAAGGAGGCTTGATCCGAATGATGCTTTCCGAAAAATCGTCTGCTCCCGCATTCGCGCTTCGCGCTGCCGTTGCCGCCACGATGATACTCGTCGCGGCTGCCGTCCGCGTCGCTCCTCATCCGTGGAACTTCACGCCTATCGGCGCGATGGCCCTCTTTTCCGGAGCCATCTTTCGCGACCGCCGAATTGCTTTTCTCTTTCCGCTCGCCGCCATTTTCGCCGGCGATCTTTTTGTCGGCCTGCATCGTCTGATCCCGGTGGTCTATGCAAGCGTGCTCGTCAGCGTACTCATCGGTACCTGGTTCTCTACTCGCCGCACTGTCTTTCGCATCGGCTTTGGTGTCTTCCTGGGCGCGCTGCAATTTTTCCTCATCACCAACTTCGCGGTCTGGCGGGTCTTCGACACCTATCCGCACACTCTTGCTGGCCTCGGAGCATGTTACGTCGCGGGCCTTCCGTATTTCGGAAACGCTCTCGCCGGAGATGCTCTCTACGCCGCCGTGCTGTTCGGTGGATTCGCTCTGGCGGAGAAATTGTGGCCCGCAATGCGCACGCCGGCCGACACTCTCGCACATTGAGACGCGCTTCAGCTTGGACCGCGGGTTCTCGAGCCCCCGCGCGCGGTCCCTTCGCCCGGGGCTCTGCGCGGTGGTGCTATAATTCTCGTTCCGGTATGACGAAATTCGCCACAGAGTCCGCTATGTCTCCCGAATTGCTGGCCAAATATGAGGCCGTGATTGGTCTTGAAGTCCACGTCCAGCTCCTTACGAAAACAAAAATATTTTGCGGCTGCTCCACGCGCTTCGGCGATCCGCCGAATTCCAATGTCTGCCCCGTGTGTCTCGGACTTCCCGGAACCTTGCCGGTCCTCAACAAGCGCGCCGTTGAAATGGCCATGCGCGCTGCGCTAGCCATCAACTGCACCGTCCACGAGCACTCCCGCTTCGCCCGCAAGAACTATTTCTATCCCGACCTGCCCAAGGGCTATCAGATTTCGCAGTACGAACTGCCTCTCGCTACTGGCGGCTGGCTCGAGATTGACATCGACGGCGAGAAAAAGCGTATCGGCATCACGCGCCTGCATCTGGAGGAAGACGCAGGGAAATCCCTTCACGAGGGCTTCCCTCACTCCGCCGAAAAGACCTACGTGGACTTCAACCGTTGCGGCACCCCGCTCAGCGAAATCGTCTCCGAACCGGACATGCGCACGCCTGATGAGGCCTACGCCTACCTCACCACGCTCCGCCAGATTCTCTTGTACACCGGTGTCAGCGATTGCAACATGGAAGAGGGCTCTCTGCGCTGTGACGCCAACATCAGCGTTCGCCTCCGTGGCTCGAAAGAATTTGGCACCAAAGTTGAAGTAAAGAATCTCAACTCCTTCCGCTATCTCGCCAAAGCTCTCGAATATGAAATCGAACGCCACATCGGCGTCGTCGAGTCCGGCGGGCGCATCTCACAGGAAACGCGCCTCTGGAATCAGGCCGCAAACCGCACCGACTCGATGCGCTCCAAGGAAAAGGCGCACGACTACCGCTATTTTCCAGAGCCGGATCTTCTTCCCGTCCACGTCGGTTCAGCCTGGCGCGAGGAGGTTCTTCGCTCCTTGCCCGAGCTGCCGGGTGCGAAGCGAGAGCGCTTTGTCTCGGCTTATGGAATCACGGCGTACGACGCGGAAGTCCTCACCGCATCGCGCGAACTCGCGGACTATTTTGAATCCGTGGTAAAGGCTGGCGCGCCCGGCAAGGCCTCCGCTAATTGGATGCAAACCGAGTTGCTTCGCCGCCTCAACGATTCGGGCAAGGAAATCACCGCCAGCCCCGTTGCCCCCGCTGCGCTCGGGGAACTCGTGGTGGTTGTCGATTCCGGCAAAATCACGGCCGCCGTCGGCAAGAAGGTCTTCGCCACAATGTTCGAAACGGGCCGCTCGGCCGCGGACATCGTCGCCTCCGAAGGACTCGGCGCTCAGGTAGGCGATGAGGCGATCGAAAAAGCCGCGTGCGAAGTCATCGAGAAGAATCCGGACAATGTCGCGAAATTCAAGTCCGGCAACGAGGGTGTCTTCAAGTTTTTCGTAGGCCAGGTTATGAAGGCTACCAAAGGCCAGGCTAACCCGCAGGCCGTGAACGATATCGTCCGCCGCCTGCTCTCTTAGCCTTTGTAGCGGCCATCTTCCGAATTGGGCGCTTCGCAGTTCGACGGGACGGCATTCGTTCAAATTTCAGGAGACTCTTCCCATGTTGAAAATAGGCCAGAAGGCCCCCGAATTCACCCTGCCTTCCGATGAAGGTCAGCAAATCTCGCTGAAAGCCTTCCACGGCCAGCGAGTTCTGTTGTTCTTCTTCCCGAAGGCGAACACTCCGGGTTGAACGATTGAGGCGTCCGAGTTTCGCGACGCAAAATCCAAGTTCGCCCAGCAGGGCGTTTCCATTCTGGGCGTCAGTGCGGATCCGGTGAAAGCCCTGCAAAACTTCCGCGCCAAGCACAAGTTCAATTTTCCATTGCTCAGCGATCCCACCCACAAAATGATCGAATCCTACGGCGCGTGGCGCATGAAGAAATTCATGGGCCGCTCGTTCAAGGGCATCGTCCGCAGCAGTTTCCTTGTCGGCCCGGACGGCAAAATCGAGGAAATCTGGGACCAGGTCAAAGCCAAAGGCCACGCCGCAGAAATCCTCGACCGCCTCATGCAATAAAAGGTTGCACTCGTAGAGGTCGCCTTCTTAGGCGGGCGCTTTCGCTTTTCTTCCACGCGGCGTCCACGCCTGGGCTACCCGTGACCCAATGCAACCGGTACCTAAATCTCTACGCGCAACTCATCGCCCATGGGTTCGATGAGCATATTGTCGATCAACCGCGTCTTCCCGACATACACTGCCAGCAGCGCGTACGCTCGTCGCGAAATCCGTACCACCGACTCGAACGTCTCTGCGTCCACGATCTCCGCGTAATCCAAGCGCGCCCGCGGCGCTGCCTGCAGTTCCTTGCGCATCGCGTTCTGCAATTGCAGCGCGTCGCGCACTCCCGCGCCAATCTCGCTCTCCGCCACATGCAACGCCCGGCACAACACTGTCGCAGCCTTCCGGTCTTGGGCGTCCAGGTAAACATTTCGCGAGCTCATCGCCAGCCCGTCGGCCTCGCGCACGATCGGGCACACCACTATCTCCGTGTCCAGATTCAAGTCCCGCGCCATCTGCTGCACGATCCGCACCTGCTGCGCATCCTTGCGTCCAAAATACGCGTAGTGCGGCTGCACGATCGCAAATAATTTCAAGACAACAGTCGAAACGCCGCGAAAATGCCCCGGCCGCGACTTGCCCTCCAGCTTATCGCTCAATCCTCCCACGCTCACGTATGTACTAAATCCCGGCGGGTAGATCTCCCCCGCATCCGGCAGAAACAATCCGTCCACGCCCGCCGCCGTCAGCTTCTCCACGTCCGCTTCCAGCGGTCGCGGATATCGCGACAAATCCTCACTCTCCGCAAATTGTTTGGGGTTCAGGAAAATCGAGGCGTACTCCGGAGAACATTCCCGCTTCGCTCGTTCCACTAGGGCCAGGTGCCCGGCATGCAACGCACCCATCGTCGGCACCAGCCCGATGATGCGCTGCTCCTGGCGCGCCGCCCGCGCCTTTTCTTTCATCCAGGCGATCGTCCGGACTATCTCCACGTGGCTACGCGCCCGCCGCCGTCGCGCGTTCGCGGTAAAAGTGCATCAGGTCCGTCAGGATTGGCTGTGCGCCCAATTGCCGCAGCAATGTGGTCATCTGTCCGCGATGATAGGTTCCGTGGTTCACCACGTGCTGCATCGATTGCCACAGTGGGTTGCGATACACACCGAACTTCAGGGTTTTATACTCCATGGTTCGGTTCAAATCGTCTTGCGTCAATCCGCCGACGAACCCCAGCAGCCGCCCTTCCAGTTCCTTCCAACTCGCCTGCAAACTGGCCACATCGCGAAATTGCGCCACGTCCGGCAGCGCGTCCGGAGACCTCCCCTGAAAACGCTCCAGCCACACCGATTCCGCTCCGTAGACATGTGCCAGGGTGTCCCGCAGCGACCCGAAGCTCGACCCCATCGGCCGCAGAAATTCTTCCGGCCTCACCTTGCCCGCGGCTTCCATCTGCCGGCGGTTTGCCCACGCATTGTAGTCGTACAGCACGCGCATTTCTTCCGGTGTCATCGTCGCCCCCGAAAGTTTCTTCTACCAGTCGCCGTCGGTGTTCACCGGCAGCTCTTCTTCCATCCGCAGCACCCGCATCCGGTGGTACGACTCCGCATCCGACGGAAAATTCCCCCGCTGCACATCCGCGCAATATTCACTCACGGCCTGCGAAATCGCTTCGCCCACATTCGCGTACCGCCGCGCGAATTTCGGCGGCTCGCGAAAAGTCAGTCCGAGCATGTCGTGCAGCACCAGGATCTGCCCATCGCAGTCCGGTCCTGCCCCGATCCCGATGGTCGGAACACGCGCCTCGCGCGTAATCTCCGCGGCCAGTTCGCGCGGAATCCCTTCCAACACGATTGCAAACGCTCCCGCCGCTTCCACCGCTCGCGCGTCCCGCAACAATTGTTCCGCCGCGTTCGCCGTCTTACCTTGCACGCGATATCCCCCCATCGCGTTCACCGACTGCGGCGTCAGTCCCACGTGACCCATCACTGGAATCTCCGCTTCCACCAAACGCGCGATCACTTCCAGTCGTCGCTCGCCGCCTTCCACCTTCACGGCTTCCGCGCCCGCTTCTTTCACAAAGCGCACCGCGTTCTTCAGCGCCTCGTTGACGTCGCCGTGATACGTTCCAAACGGCATGTCCGCTACCAGCAGAGCGCGTTTCACACCCCGCCGCACCGCCTTGGTGTGGTGCAGTGCTTCTTCCAGCGTCAGTGGCAGCGTGCTATCGTAGCCCAGCGCCACCATCGCCACTGAATCGCCCACCAACACCACGTCCACTCCGGCTTCATCCACCAGCCGCCCGGTTGGATAGTCGTATGCCGTCAAGCAGGTGATTTTTTTCTTCGGAGAATCCGCCGCGGGAGACTTTCTCTGCAGCAGCTCGGGAACGGTCACTTTCGCAGTGTTCCCATTCGGAATGACGCTCATGTCGGCCTCCGGTACCGTTCCCTGAACTCGGGATACAGCCCTCGCTCGAATCCTTCAACTATAACAAAACGTGATTCGTGTCACCAATAGAAGTGATTCCCGATGCCGCGCAAGGTTACACCAAGCTCTTCGTCATTTTGCTGCAGCGGGCAATTTTACAGGCGCTTGCGCCCGGCCCTTCCATTGACCGCCGCGTCCCAGCCAGTAGCGCATCGCGGAAAGCCACGTCGCATACGTATAGAAAACGGCCACCACCGGCAGAAATGCCGCCCACAGCGGCGACACCTGGTAATACCGCACTGTCGGCAAATACGTAATCGCCATCAGCGCCCAGGCCGCCAAGCCCAGCCGCCAGGCCACCGGCTGGCCACTAAATGTGAGGGCCACGGGTAAAACGTAGGTGAACATCATGGCCAAAATCGTTCCCGCCAACAGCAATCCCGAATATCCAAGCTGCGTGAACGCCGTCCTCGCGATCAAGTCCCGAATCTCGCCGAACGAATCGCACGCCCGCTGGCTCGAGCTCCTCCGCGTGATTCCCATCCAGAGCGCTCCCCCGCTTTGCTTCACCACGCGTGCCAGTGCGCAGTCGTCAATCACTTCGCTGCGAATCGCCGCCAGCCCGCCGATTCGCTCCAGCGCCCGGCTCTTCAGCAGCAGGCAACCCCCCGCTGCGCCGGCGGTTTTTGCACCCTTTTTCGCGATCCACCGCGGTGGATATAACTGCACAAAATAGTAAAGAAACGCCGGCATCAGCATCCGCTCCGCCAGCGACTTCGTCCGCATGAGCGCCATCAACGACACCAGATCCAGCCGCTCCGTTTCCGCCCGGCCCACCAATCGCTTCAGCATGTCCGGCGCGTGCTCGATGTCCGCATCCGCAAACCAGAAATAAGCGGGAGTGCCGGCACTTGCTTTCTCGACTCCCTGCTCCATGGCCCAGACTTTTCCCGTCCAGCCCGGTGGCAACGCTGGCGACCGCACGATCTCCATGCGATCCAAAGCCCCTGCGCGCGCCGCCGCTCTCCGCGCCACCTCGCTGGTTCCGTCTTCGCTGTGGTCGTCCACCACAACCACGCGCAATTCGCCCGGATAGTCCTGCCGTACCAGCGACGTCACAACAGCCGCAATTGTCTCCGCTTCGTTCCGAGCCGGGACAATTGCCGTTACACGCGGCCAGGCGTCCGCCACCCTTGGCTTCGCAATATCGTCGTCAAAAGCGTGAAGCTGCCAGAAGGCTCCGCGAAAAAAAGTGAGTGCTACCCAGGTGAGCAGGGATAGAACCGCCAGAATGAGCGTGAGCAAGAACACACTCCAGTGCGTCGTGAAAGTCGCCCCGCGGCTAGGTCAGATCGTCCGGACGAATCGGCAGCCGCCGCACCGGCTTGCCGGTCGCCGCAAAAATCGCATTGCACACCGCCGGTGCGATCGGAGGCGTTCCCGGCTCGCCCATCCCCCCGGGCCCGTCGTTGCTTGGCACGATATGCACTTCCACTTGCGGCGCTTCGTTCATCCGCACCATATCATAATCATTGAAATTCGACTGCTCCACGAGCCCATTCGCGATGGTGATCTCACCCTTCAGCGCCGCGGTCAACCCGTAGACAATTCCGCCCTCGATCTGCGCGCGAATCGTCTCAGGGTTAATGTAACGTCCGCAATCCACGGCCGCCACCACGCGGTGCACCTGCAGCGACTTGCTCTTTCGATCGATGCTGATCTCCGCCACTTCCGCCACGTGACTCCCGAACGATTCCACCACCGCGACACCCCGATAGCGCCCTTCCGGCAGCGGCTTGTCCCAGCCGGCCTTTTCCGCGGCCAGCTCCAGCACGCCGCGTTGCCGCGAATCTTTCGAAAGCATCTCTCGCCGGAACTCCACGGAATCCTTCCCAGCCGCCTTGGCCATTTCTTCCACGAAGCATTCCGCGATGTAACCGTTATGCGAGTTTCCAACTGAGCGCCAGAATCCCACCGGTACACCCGGTTCCGTCAGCAGGTATTCCACCAGGAAGTTCGGCACGTCGTACTTCAGCGTCGCGATTCCTTCCGTGGCCGTATCGTCCAGGCCGTTCTTCACCGATCCGGGGAAAAACCGCGACATAATCGACGGTCCAACAATCCGCGTCTTCCACGCCGTCGGCCTTCCGGCAGCATCCAGGCCGGCCCACAATTTCACCATCACCGACGGCCGGTAAAAATCGTGTTGCGTGTCGTCTTCGCGCGACCACGTTACCTGCACCGGCGCGCCCATGGCCTTCGACGTCTCCACCGCCTCAGTGATGAAATCTTGCTCCGCGCGCCTTCCGAAGCCCCCTCCCAGATACGTCGTATGCACTCTCACCTGCTCGGGTTTCAACCCCGAGAGCCTCGCGCCGGTCAATTGCGAGAATGTCTGGAATTGCGTCGGGGCATAAATGTCGCAGCCGTCCGCACGCACATTCGCCGTGCAGTTCATGGGCTCCATGGTCGCGTGCGCCAGGAACGGCACCTCGTAGATCGCTTCCACCTTCTTCGCCGCGCTTCCCAGAGCCGTTTCCGCGTCGCCATCCTTGCGCGCGATCGCTCCCGTTTGTTCAAGGCGCGATTGATAAAGCTTATGAATCGCCTCGCTCGAATTCTTCGCGTTTCCCCCTTCGTCCCAGCTGATCTGCAGCGCCTCGCGCCCCTGCATCGCCGACCAGGTGTTGTCCGCCACCACCGCAACACCGGTGGACACCTGCACGACGCTCTTCACGCCGCGCACGGCTTTTGCCTTGCTTGCGTCGAAACTCTTCACTTTTCCGCCAAATACCGGGCAGCGTGCCACCACGGCGTGCAGCATCTTAGGTTCGCGCACGTCGATGCCGAAGTCCGCCGTTCCAGTTACCTTTTCCTTCGAATCGATCCGCTTGGTCGGCTTTCCGATGTACTTGTAGTCCTTCGCCTCTTTCCGTTTGGGGCTCGCCGGGACCGGCAGCTTCGCGGCCTCTTCGGCAATCGCGCCATAGCTGATTTTCTTGCCGGAGGTTTTATGCAGCACCATGCTGTCTTCCGTGCTGCACGTACTCGGCTCCACGTTCCACTTCTTCGCTGCAGCCGCAGTCAGCATTTCCCGCGCTGCCGCTCCCGTTTTTGCCAGCGTTTCCCACGAAGCACGCACGCTGGTGCTCCCGCCTGTGCCTTGCAGCCCAAAAACCGGGTTGAAGTAGACCGGAGCTGCCGGCGCAAACACCGTCCTGATCTTCTCCCAGTCCAGGTCCAACTCGTCGGCCAGAATCATGGCCAGCGCCGTGTTGATTCCCTGGCCCATCTCGGACTTATCAATCATCAGCGTAGTCGTATTGTCTGGCGCGATGTGTACCCAGGCGTTGATCACCGCAGGCTCCTTAGCCGGAATCCCTGCGAGCGCCTCATATTTTCCGGGCAGGTGAAGACCAATCACCAGCCCGGCGCCACTGGCCGCGCTTTTCTTCAGGAACTCTCGGCGATCCAGCACCGATGCAGTAGCCATGGGACCCTCGTTCCACCGCACAACAAACGCGCGGCTCTTGAATTTTTAGGCTTTACTTTCCGGCTTGCAGGGATGCGGCAGTATGAATGGCTTTCCGGATGCGCTGGTAGGTGCCGCAGCGGCAAATGTTTCCGCTCATGGCATCGTCTATGTCCGCATCCGTCGGATTGGGTTTCTTCGCCAGCAGTGCCACCGCGGACATAATCTGTCCGGACTGGCAATAGCCGCACTGCGGCACGTCTTCCTCGATCCAGGCCTTCTGCACGGGATGTGACGCGTCCGTGGAAAGCCCTTCGATGGTGGTAATCTTCTTTCCCGCCACGCTTGAAATCGGCGTGATGCAGGAGCGGGCCGCCTCGCCTTCGATGTGCACCGTACACGCCCCGCAGAGCGCCATGCCACAGCCGAATTTCGTCCCGGTCATGTTCAGTGTGTCCCGCAGGACCCAAAGAAGCGGCATCTGCGGATCAACGTCAACGCTGGTCGATTTTCCATTCAGGATAAATGTCGTACTCATGGCCCCTCCCGCAGTTCGCCCATAATCCTACAACACCCCGCCATTGGATGGAAATCTACGAAAATCCGCGGGGGCTGGCAATTCCTTTCGGAACTGCTACCATGCCTCCCCTAGAGAACCAGGCCCAATGGCGCCCAGCCAATCAATCACGGATCCCGCCCATGTGGGATCCACCCGAGAGCTGATCCTTGCGCTCTTCCCCCCCGAAGTTCGCCAGGATTCCTCTCTCCTGAAACTCGTCGACCGCGTGGATACCTTCGCCCGAGCCGGAACCCCCCGCGCCCGTCTCGACGCTTTCGTTGCTCTCTACACCTGGCTCCGCCGCAGCGACTCGCACATCCCCCTGTTGGTCCACGGCGACTCCCCTTCGCTGCTGGATCCTGCCGAATGGCGCCGCGAGCGCGTCTGGATCTCCATCCTCCGTTCTTCGGAGCAACTCCGCGACCGCTACTTCGCCGGTGTCGCCGCCATCCTCGACGAAACCGACGGCATCTCTCTCTTCGCCGAGGCTGGCATGCCTAGCGACCGCGGCCTTCTCCCGGAAGCCATCGATCGCCTCTTCAATATCCTCCTTCCTGCCCCGCGTGAAGACACCGAACTCGCCAAGCTTTTTCTCCGCCTCTTCCCCACCCAAAAAGAGGTCAACCGTTTCTTTAGCCTTCCGCCGGAGCAGCTCTACGCCGCCGTTTCCTCGCTCGCTCCCGTCGCTATTCCCGAAGCCTGGGAGAAGCCGATCGCCTCGCTTCTCGATGCTTTCTGCCTGCTCGGCGCTCGCGTTCAGGGACTCGGCCTTTCGGAAAAGCTCCGCGTCCGCAGCAGCCCCACTCCGGTCCAGCAATCGCCGTTCTACCGACTCGGCCGTGCGGGCGATGTCCTCGTGGAGGCTTTGCGGACCGGACAAAACCCGGCGGCTGCCGCACAAGCCTGGAGGGCCGTCGTCGAGGAGTGCCGCGCCGAAATGGCCCAGATCGTCGCTCACCTCGACGCTCGCGGAGTCAATCTCGACATTGTCTATGCCCTCGATGTCATCGAAAAAAGCCTCGCCCGCATGCAGCTCATCTCCGGCACGCTCCTGGCTCAGTCCGGGCCGCCCAGGCTTCTCACCGCCATCCGCCTCGCTAAGGATGTTATTCGCGGCCGCCTCAATGATCGGAGCCTCTGGAATCTGGCGCACAATAGCTTTCGCTTGCTCGCCAGAAAGATTGTCGAATGGGCAGGCAAAACCGGCGAGCACTACATCGCCTCAAACCGCGAGGAATACCGCCTGATGTGGAAGGCCGCGCTGGGCGGCGGTCTGCTCACCGTCGGCACTGCGGCGATCAAACTCTTGGTGACTCATCAGGGTCTCCCCGCCTTCGGCGAGGGATTTCTTGCGGGCCTCAACTATGCCGTGAGTTTCGTGCTCATGCAGAATTTCCACCTGGCCCTGGCCACCAAGCAGCCCTCCATGACCGGCGCCACGCTCGCCCGCATCATCCAGGACTGTGAGGGTTCTTCGCGTGTGGACGAGTTGATCACCTACGCGCAGCGCATTTTCCGTACCCAGCTGGCCGCGGCCCTCGGCAACATTATTGCCGTCGGCGTAGGCTCAGCTGTCTTTGTCCTCCTCTGGAAGCTGGCGTTCCGTGATTCGTTTCTCTCCACGGAAACGGCGGAGTACGCCGTGAAGTCCCTCAATCCTATCCGCAGCGGAACAATCTTCTTCGCGGCGCTCACCGGAGTCATTCTCTGGCTCTCCAGCCTCGCAGGCGGCTGGATCGAAAATTGGGCCGTCTATCACCAATTGCCCAAGGCGATTGCCGAACACCGCTGGGGCGCGGCCTTGAAGCCGGAGACTCTTCTTCGCTACTCGGAATCGTTTTCGAAAAATATTGCCGGGTGGGGTGGTTCCATCGTGCTGGGTTTCATGCTGGGTATGACGCCCAGCCTTGGGCGTTTCTTTGGACTGCCTCTGGATGTGCGCCACGTTACGCTTTCCACCGGTATGATGGCTTTGGGAATCGCATCCCGCGGGCCGGAAGTCCTCGGCAGCGGCGCGTTGATTATGGCTGGCGTGGGAATCGCCGTTACGTTCGTCCTGAATCTTAGCGTTAGCTTCTATCTGGCTCTGCGGCTCGCCTTGCGCGCCCAGGATGTTTCTCCCGGCGATCATCTCGCAATTGTGCAAAATCTTTGGCGGGCGCTCCGCACGCACCCCCGAGACTTCTTCCTGCCACCCCCGGAGGATTTAGCCCCTCAATCGCCGCCCGCTCACTGAGCAGTCGCCCGCTCTCGCTTCCCCGCTAAGTCGTCACGGGCTCCGGCGTCACCGGCGGCTCCTTCTCCACGCCTCTCCAGCCCACCGCCCGCCCACTCACCGCTTCCTTCACTGACCGAAACAACACAATGTACATCAATTGCCGGTAGTAAAATCGTTGCAGCAGCACTGGGATCAGCAACGACCAGTCCTCGTGCCGCTCCAGCGCGAACGCCACCGCGCACGTCAGCACGTCAATAATCAAAAAGCCGAGAAAGAAGATTACCGAGCGCTGTACATCGGCGGTCGTCCAGAGCTGCGGAATCTGCGTGATATGCAGCCCCGCCAGACCCCAAAGCAGCAGGCTCCCAAGGAACAACAGATCCAGCAGCGGCGACACCAGCGGCAGCACAATCTGAAACACAAATATGTTCGGCAGCGCGATCCATCCTAAAGTCCCGTGCTTCGGCCGGAACAACGTGTCCCCGTGCTTCCAGAACGATTGCAGCGTCCCGAACGTCCAGCGGAATCGCTGCCGAATTAATTGCGTCGGCGTTTCCGGCGCTTCCGTCCAAGCTATCGCTTCTTCGTCGTACGTCACCCGCCAGCCAAGCCTCCGGATGGCGATCGTCAGGTCCGCGTCTTCTGCCACCGTATCCGCGGTTATTCCGCCGCCGGCTTCGATCGCCTGCTTTCGCCATGCGCCCAGCGCTCCGGGAACCACCGTGATGCAGTTCAGCAGGTCAAACGCGCGCTTCTCCATGTTTTGGCTGGTGATGTATTCCAGCGCCTGCCATCGCGTCAGCCACCGTGACCGGTTGCCGACCTTCACGTTTCCTGCGACCGCGCCCACTTTCGGATCTGAAAAATGCCGCAGCAGTTTCCGGATAGCGTCCGGCTCGATTTCCGTGTCCGCGTCAATCGTCACCACGATCTCGGTACGCGCCCGGGAGAGCGCGTTGTTCAGCGCCGCGGCTTTTCCCTGGTTGACCTGGTGGATGATTTGCACCGCATCGTTCTTCCCGAAATTCGATTGCAGGAGTTCCAGCGTCCGGTCCGCCGACCCATCGTCCACCACGATAACGTGGATGTCCCCCACATCCGAAAGCAGCACAGACTGCACTGTCTGCACGATCACGCTCTCTTCGTTGTGCGCCGGAATCAGCACGGTCACGCCCGGTGCGGGCTCCGCCGGCGTCGGGTGGTCCGGCCGCAGCTTTTCAATCACGGCCAGCAGCCCGATGATCACCGCGCGGCCGCTCACCAGCACGATCCCCAAAATAAAAATCGTCGCGATCGCAAATCGCGACCACTGGAAAATGCTGAAGATGAATCCGTCCGCCTGCGCCGCCAGCCGTTCCCGGAACGAAAGCGGCACCATCAGATCCGCCCGCTTTTTTCCCACCAAATCCGCCACCGAAACGAACTGGTAGCCCTTCGCCCGCAAATCGTCGATCACCTGCGGCAGTGCCGCGATCGTCTGGCTGCGGTCTCCGCCTCCGTCGTGGAACAAGATGATGTTCCCGTTCTTCAGCTGCCGCATCACGTCGGCCACGATCTCATCCGCGGGCAACTGATGTTGGTTGTCTGGCATGTACCAATCACGTGGATCGATCCTTTGCCCCACGATGATGTAGCCCAGCGACTGTGGGTACGGCAGCGGCGACACTTCGTCCGCGTATTCCGGCTGGTGATCGATCCCATACGGCGGCCGGAACAGCAGCGACTTCACGCCCAACGTACTCTCGATCAGCCTCTGCGTCAGGTTCAGCTCCCAGCGCAATTGCGTGTGCGAGAGCTCCTCGGTGAACGCCGGATGCGTGAACGTGTGGTTCCCAATCTCATTTCCTTCGTTGTACTCGCGTCTCAGCAAATCCGGCGCTCGATTTGCCTGATCCCCAATCACAAAAAACACCGCTGGCGCGTGCTTCTCCTTCAAAATATCCAGAATTTTTGGTGTCCACCGCCGGTCCGGTCCGTCGTCGAACGACAAAACCAGCTTCCCCTTTATCCCGCCGATCTCGTCAATGTCGTAGGAAAGCGGGTAGGCCTCGTATTTTTCGCTGGTAATGAGATCCGTCGAATCGTCGTAGGTAAAACTCCGCCGCCCTTGCTTCGGCACGTCAGCGATGTGCCAGATGTCGCCGTCACCTTCCAGGATCAGGTCCGGACCCGGCGGGAGATTCGTGATTTTGTCGCGTATGGCGTCATCCGGACGCGTCGCATCCCAAATCGGCCATAACGAGGTGTCCGACGACCCCATCCTCCACAGCGCCGTACCCTGCACCCCCATCCGCTCGCTGGCGCGGAGTTCGTTGTACGCCGTCACCGCATCCAGTAGCCAGACCTGGTGGGTGCGGTTCTGCTCGTCCGAATACGAATAGTGCGGATTCAGAGACCCCGGGTCGAACTCCATCTCGGCTTCCGATTCGTACGCGTGTAGCAGAGCCTCCTGCACGCTGAACTCCTCCGCGTGTGGCGGCTCCTTCTTCGATGTTTCCATCCAGTCATACGCGTAGTTTGCCACGCCCACGACGATCTTCTGTGCCGGCACCACCTCGCGCAGTTGCCGCAGGTTCTCCATGAACCAGTCCTGCGCCGCTATCGGGCCTGCAGGTGAAGTCAGCCAGTGCTGGTCATAATTCATGATGATGATCGCATCGGTCACTCTGCCGAAGTATGCGTAGTCGTACGAATCGTCGCGTGCCGGCAACGCAATCATCAGCTTCAATCCCACGGCATGGAGCGAAGGCGCCAGTTCTCCAATGAACTTCTTGAAATTGTACTGGCTCGTGTCCGGCACTTCCTCGAAGTCCACCACGATGCCGGCTTGTTTTGCGATCACTGCGAATTCCGTGGTGTCCCGGATCAGCCGCATCCGCGAGGCGGGAGTTGCCAGTAGCTGCACCATTTCCTTCACACGCCATACGTTGCCGTCGTAATTGTTCAGCAAACCCATCATCGGCAATTCGATGGGCGGATTCATCGCATGCATCCACCGGTGCAGCTTGTCCTGCTGCAGCCGCGCCCAAACTTCCGCCGGTGTGGTCTGCAACGTCTGGTTTCGCTCGTAATCCACCACGGTCAACGCGCCGTCCGGCGTCACCGCGTGCAACTGCTCCGGGATCAGCAGGTCCAAATCCTTGTAGTGCTGTTTCAATGACGCCAGGCTGTTCGGGTCCCAGCTCACGAAAAACGCTGCCCGCAACGGGTCGTACGTCGCCGGCACTTGCCCGATGTTCGCCACGCGCTTCCGGCGTCCCTCGCGAATGTTTACTTGTTTTAACTGTTTTTTCTTTAAGGCGTGGTACAGAGGTCGGGTGTCCGGCAACAACGACGACGGTAGTTCCACGCTGCCGGCAATGGTAACGAAGAAATACACCAGCAGAAGGGTCAGTGTCACGCCGCTGAGTTCCAGGATGCGTCGCGTGCGCCGCCAGCGCACCTTTTCCGCATCGTAAAAGATCGGTTTTCGTTCCTTCATGAAGCGTAACAATCCTCAGACGCGGGTGGGGTCGCCCTTGAGGCTTAAGCTACTCCGTTGGGTAGATCAAATCTCCCTTATTGTAAGATGCAAAGCGCGCATGAGGCGAATTTTCTGGTACTCCATCCTGGCACTCGTAGTCGGCGCCGCTCTGCGCCTTCTCTTCGTCCTGATGTTTCCAGCCGGTTCCGGCGACACCGTCATTTACGATCAGCTCGCCACCAACTGGCTGAAGCATGGGAAATACGCTATGGACGTCGCGGGCCAGCCGCTCTCCGTGGACATCCGCATGCCCGGCTATCCCGCCTTCCTCGCCTCCATCTTCGCCCTCACCCGTAAGACCGGTGACGCCGCGCATCGCGCCGTGATGCTCGCCCAAATCTTCGTCGATCTGGTCACATGTCTCGTCATCGCCGCCCTCGCCGCTCTTCTTTCTCGTTGCTACGCACCGCGGGAATCCCCGGAGGATTCCCCTCGCACGCGCCGCGTCTTCTTCGGCGCCCTTTGGCTCGCCGTATTGTGTCCCTTCACGGCCAATTACGTCGCCGTCCCGCTCACCGAAACGTGGGCTCTCTTCTTCACCGCCGCTGCCACACTCGCCTTTGTTTGCCTCCTTTTCGACCCTGTGGAACGCCACCATCTGCCGAGCCTGTTCCCCCGCCGTATTTCTCCGTCCGCCCTGGCCTTCGTCGCCGGACTCGTCCTCGGCGCCGGCACCCTATTTCGTCCGGAAACTCCGTTGCTCCTTGCAACCGCTCTTATCATCCTCGCCGTGCTGCTCCTGCGCCGCCATCAACCCATGCGCCTTGTCCGGCTAACGGCCCTTCTTTTATTTGGCGCTGCTCTCCCCCTGGTTCCCTGGACCATCCGCAATGCCATCACCTTGCATGAATTCCAGCCACTCACCCCCGAGGACGCCACTCTTCCCGGCGAACTCGACCCCAAGGGTTTCATGGCCTGGGAGCGCACCTGGCTCTATCGCGTCCGCGATTGCTACCTCGTCCCATGGAAATTGAACGACGAAGTCATCAACATCGACGACATTCCCACCTCGGCCTTCGACACTCCCGACGAACGCGCTCGCATTGCCAGCGCCCTTGATTCCTACAACGAAGATCTCTCGTTCACAGCGGATGAAGACGCGGTCTTCGCCCAGGTTGCCGCCGAGCGCACCGCCCGCCACCCACTTCGCACCTATCTCTGGATACCTCTTCGACGCGCCGTGCGCATCTGGTTCACACCGCGCATCGAACTCCTTCCCGTCTCCGGCCACGTCTTTCCGCTCGCCTATATGAACGAAGAGGACCCCGTCGATCAGCGCGTCACGATCTTTCTCTTTTTCCTGAATATCGCTTACGTTGGTCTCGGCTTGTGGGGTGCTTGCTGCCTTTGGGCTTGCAAGGCGGTTCGTCCCGCCGTCGGCTTAATTCTGCTGTACATGCTCCTCCGCACGGCGCTTCTTACTACCCTCGAAACCCCGGAACCCCGCTACGTTCTCGAATGCTTCCCCGCGCTCATCGCCATGGCCGCTCAGCTCTTTGGCCACCGCTCCGCGCGTTCCTAACGATAAACATCCTTGCTATTGCGCTGTGACCATCCTGTGGGAAGATAAAGGCGTCAAGCGCCCGGCCCCAGGCGCCTGCTATCCCCGGTAGTTTCCAAACTACCCCAGCCTCAGACGCTTCGGTGCTTCTGGTTTCTGGTTCCGGCAGTCTCCTCCCCTGCCGCAATCGGCTTGTGTACTAATCTTTCCTCACGGGGTGCGTCATGAACGAGCCATGGAAACTATGGGAAGGCCAGACCGTCGACCAAAAATTCCAGCTTTGCCAGTTTCTCGCCGCCACGGATCACAGCGCGGTCTTTCTTACCCGGCTCACTGAAGCACAGCCGCGCGACGCGGTCATCAAGTTCATTCCCGCCGATTCGCCGACTGCGGAGTCCCGCCTGTCCCTCTGGCAGTGCGCGGGCCAGCTTGAACACGCCAATCTTCTGTCGATCTACGCCTATGGTCGCTGCCGCCTCGACGATCGCGATCTCCTCTACGTGGTAATGGAATTCGCCGAGGAAAATCTCGCCGAAATCCTGCCCCAACGGCCCCTCTCGCCCGACGAAGCGCGCGATATCCTCACTTCCGCTTTCGGCGTACTCACCTTTCTCCACGACAAGGGATTCGCCCACGCCCATATCAAACCTTCCAACGTCCTCGCCACTCGGGATTTCTTGAAGCTTTCTTCCGACTCGCTCCAATCTATCGGCGCGCCGCACGTGCTCAATCGTCCTGCTGACGTTTACGATGCTCCGGAACTTGTTTCTGGTCCGGTCTCTCCGAAAGCCGATGTCTGGTCGCTTGCCGCAACCCTTTTTGCAGCCCTGACCCAGCGGCCGCCGGAGCTTCCGCAAGATTCCTCACTCGATCCGGCAATCCCCGAAAATCTTCCGGCGTTGTTTCGCGACATCGCGAGCCATTCCCTGCGGCGCGATGTGATGCGGCGCTGGTCGGTCGCCGACGTCGCTGCCCGCCTCAATCCTGCTCCCTTGGCTGCAGTCGCGGCCGTCGCCGCTGCGGCGCCCGCCATGGCGCCTCCTGCGAAAATCTCCCCGCTGAACGTACCCCTCGCCAAGGAACCTGCCGTACCGCTGGCGAAACTTCACGCTCCGGCAACCTCTCCCCTTCGCCGTGAAACTCCCAAGGCAAAGCCCCGCCAATTTTCGCCTGTGGACTATCTTGTCCCTCTCCTCCTCGGGGCCGCCGTTTTCATCGGCCTTATTCTCGCTCTCCCCAAAATATTTAACTTCCGCGGCCAGCCTGCGTCCTCGGTCGCAGCCACTTCTTCCGACGAATCGGTCGCCCCCGCGCCGCAACCCGTATCTCCCAAACCCACGCAAACCCTGGCCACGAGTTCGCCGAAAGAAGAACTCTCGGAGAAGCCTTCTGTTGCAGAGCCGTCCGCAAAGCAGCTCACACCCAAGCCCGCGGCCTCACCGCTCGCGCCCGCAAGCCTACGAACAGACCCGGCTTCTCCCGTCCGGCCAAAGCCCGCCACTGACTCCGTAGATCGCGGCGAAGTCCTGGATCAGGCCCTGCCCCAGGCCTCCTCTCAGGCTCTGGCAACGATTCATGGCACAGTTCGCGTAGTCGTAAAAGTTCAGGTGGATGCCGCAGGCAATGTCACTGGTTCGGAACTCGATTCACCGGGTCCCAGCCGCTACTTTGCGGGACTCGCGGAGAAAGCCGCCCGCCAGTGGAAATTTACGGGCGCGGAGGCGGATGGCCACGGAGTACCGAGCGAATGGCAGATTCGTTTTGAATTTGCGAGTTCAGGCGTGCACGCGTTTCCCAAACAAACCTCGCCCTGAAACGATCTGGACAAGTTCAGCTCAATACTCATTGTGGTCTTCGAATCGCGCCACGGTTCCGTGCGGCCCCACGGCAAATCCCTTGCCGCTGATGAATATCACGGCGTTTAAGTCCGTTGAATCAATATGCTCCCACTTCGTGCCATTCCGGCTGACTTCCGTGCCCGTCGGCCCCACAGTAATAAATCCCGCATCATAGGTGTCCAGCGCCGAGCGATAGCCCGTCGGTCGCTCTTCGGGAATTGTCCATGACTTTCCCTCGTCCACCGAATACGCCGCGTTGCGTGTGGTGTTCCCCGGGTCGGCATAGTCTCCGCCCACCACTGCAATCGTATCTCCCGCTCGCACGACGGAAAAAATTCCCTGCGACGCCTTGCCGCTCAGAATTGGCGTCTCCCACACTTCCCAGCTCTTCCCCAGATTGTCCGAATGGAACACGCGCGCCACGCTTCCGCCCGTCCCGAAGTAAAGTTCCTTGTCCCGATAAAGGAGCAGCGCCGAATTGCTCGCCGCGAACACGCCCTCTTTCTTCCGGGCTTCCGGCATTTTGTCCCTCGGCATCTCTTTCCAATGCGCTCCATCTTCAGTCGCGAGCAGCAAAAACTTTCCTCCAACTGGATCGCTCAGCGCGAAGCACCGCTTCTCGTCAATGCACGCTAGGGCGTCCAGAAAAAACGCCGGTTCCTTGCCCTTGTACTGCAGTCTCCACGTCTTCCCCAAGTCGCCGGTTTTGTAAATGCGCGATTTCTCGCCCTCGCCGCTGGACATCACGTACGCGACCCCATTGTCGAACGCCTGCACGCCCCGGAAATCCAGCGCCTCGCCGCCCGGAATCGCGATCTTCTGCCATGTCGTTCCTCCGTCAGTTGAAAGCTCCACGGCCCCCTGTGATCCGGTCGTCCAAACGGTGATTCCACTCCGATGAACCACCAGTGAAACGCCACGCAGATTGGCGTCCACTTCCGTTTTCTGCACGATCCACCACGGCTCAGCGGGAAAGAGCAATAACACGGCGAAAAATAGCCAGCGCATAATTGCAAAGTCTATCAGGTTGAGAGGCAAATTTCGGCGGGATCACTTCGAGGAGCGTAAGGGCCGGTCCCGGCTTATTTCTTGCTCGGCAGGCTCGAACCAGTGGACAGAATCGTGCGGGCCTCAGGATGCTTTGGCGACCAGTCTTCCGGTGGAAAAGTCACGCGCCAGAATCCGGGCCGCGCCTCGGAAAACTCCAGCCCGACTTCCGCCCTGCCCGATCGCACGGGCCCCAGAAACGCCACGTGGCATTCTTGCTCTTCCTTCGTCCCGTTGTGCTGCAGGTGAATCATGCTTCCGCTGGTAATCTTGGATTGCAACGTTACCAACGCTCCATGCGCGTTGATCGCGAGAGTGCTGGTCTCTTCTTCAAACGGCCTGCCCTCGGAATCTTTACCGCGCAGCCTCACCGACACTTGCATCAGTACTCGTTGGCTTCGGCGGCGGGGACCGGAATGCGTGGGAGTGTTCGGCGACTGACCCATGGAACCTCGTAAATCTCACTATACCTCGCCGTCGCAGAATGTCGAGACTCAACCCAAGGTCAAGTATGCAAAAGGCTACGCATACCCGCCGAATGCTGGCTCGCCGGGGCCCCAGTGGTTGCTGCCATTTACTGAATACTCTGCATTTTAAGGATCGCCTGCAGGTTGGACCACCACGCGATGGATCACTGCGGTGATTCAGGATTTGACGGCCGTTTCCGGATCATCTCTTCGAGTCAGGCGACACGGGCATGGGACACGTTCTCTCCTCACGCCCGCTCGTCCATCGAGACGTAGCTCCGTGTGTCGTGCCCCAGATACACCTGCCGCGGCCGCGCAATTTTCTGTTCCGGATCCAGCAGCAGCTCTTCCCACTGCGCAATCCATCCGGACATCCGCGGAATCGCGAACAATACCGGGAACATCGTCATCGGAAAACCCATCGACTGGTAAATCAGCCCCGTGTAAAAGTCCACGTTGGGATACAGCTTCCGTTTCACGAAATACTCGTCTTCCAGCGCGATCCGCTCGCATTCCAGCGCGATCTCGAGCAGCGGGTTTTTGCCCATCAGGTCGAATACTTCATATGCCACGCGCTTGATGATGCGCGCGCGCGGATCGTAATTCTTGTATACACGGTGCCCGAAGCCCATCAGCCGCGTTTCGCCCGCCTTCACCCGCTTGATGAATTCCGGCACCTTCTGCACCGAGCCGATCTCGTGCAGCATCCGCACCACTTCTTCATTCGCTCCGCCGTGCAGCGGCCCGTATAATGCCGCAATCGCCGCCGCCGCCGCGGAATAGGGATCCACATGCGAGCTGCCTACTCCACGCACCGTGTTCGTCGAACAATTTTGCTCGTGGTCCGCGTGCAAAATGAACAAAATGTCCAGCGCCCGCTCCAGCGTCGGGTTCGGCCGGTACCGCGTCTCCGTCGTCCGGAACAGCATGTTCAGGAAATTTCCCGGATAGCTCAATTCGTTGTCCGGATACACGTACGGCATCCCCAGCGTGTGCCGGTACGCGAACGCCGCGATCGTCGGCATCTTCCCGATCAGGCGAAACGTCTGTTTCTTCCGCGACTCCAGGCTGAAGATGTCTTTCGCGTCGTGGTAGAACGTGGAGAGCGCCGCGATCGTCGAAATCACCATCCCCATCGGGTGCGCGTCGTAGTGAAATCCGTCCAGAAATTTCTTGATGCTTTCGTGGATAAACGTGTGGTGCGTGACGTTATATTGCCATTCCTTCAACTGTGCCGCGTTCGGCAACTCCCCGTTCAGCAGCAGATACGCCGTTTCCAGGTACGTCGATTTCTCCGCCAGCTCCTCGATAGGGTATCCCCGGTACCTCAGGATTCCCTTGTCCCCATCAATGTAGGTGATCCGGCTGATGCACGACGCCGTGTTGTTGTACGCCGGGTCGTAACTGATCATCCCAAAATCGTCCGATTTCACCTTGATCTGCCGCAGGTCCATGGCCTTGATTGTCTCGTGGGTGATGGGAAGCTCGTAGCTCTTGCCGGTGCGGTTATCAATGACCGTCAACGTTTCGCGCCGCGTCCCGCCCGCTTCGGAAGTCTTGGTTTGTGTCGTGGGTAGTGCCGAGTCCATGCGGATATCCTCACCGGGGGCGGCGGTGATTGCCCCGCCGTACCACCACTCTACACCAAACGCAGAAGCGGTGGAAACGCTGCCCGAAACTGGCATCTCGGACAGGTCGCGTCCAGACGCCGCGCCGCGCGCCTGCAAGTTCCGTCAGGCCCGGCAAATAGCTGGAGTTCTTGGCCTACGGACTAGCCTCTTGACAATAAGTGTTATAACGACTATAATCTCCCCCTAAGTCAAGGAGGCTCCCCATGATTCACATCCGCAAAAGTAACGACCGCGGTCACGCCGACCACGGCTGGTTGGATTCCCGCTTCACTTTTTCCTTTGCCGACTACTACGACCCGGAATTCGTCGAATTCCGAACCCTGCGCGTGATGAACGACGACCATATCGCCGGCGGCGGCGGATTCCCTACCCACCCGCATCGCGACATGGAAATCGTCACCTACGTCCTCGACGGCGCCCTCGCGCACAAGGACAGCATGGGCAACGGTTCCACGATCCGCCCCGGCGACGTGCAATACATGAGCGCCGGCACCGGCGTCGCGCACAGCGAGTTCAACGCCTCGGATTCGGAAACCGTGCACATGTATCAGATCTGGATGTTTCCCGATCAACGCGGCTACAAACCCGCGTATGACCAGAAGCACTTTGATGCGTCGGAAAAGCAGGGCAAGCTGCGCCTGGTGGTTTCGCCCGACGGCCGCGACGGTTCGGTGAAGATCCGTCAGGACAACGAGCTTTACGCGACGGTTCTCGCGCCCGGCGAATCCGTGCAGCACGCGCTCAAGCCCGAGCGTCATGCTTACGTGCAGGTCGCGCGCGGCAGCGTCACGCTCAACGGGAACACGCTGGGCACCGGCGACGGCGCCGCCATCTCGCAGGAGAACTCCGTCGAACTCACCGGCGTCGACAACGCCGAAGTTCTCCTCTTCGACTTGGCGTAAGTAGTTTGCAGCCGGTAGTTCGTAGTTGAAAAAAGAAAAGGGCGGAAGTTTTCCCGCCCTTCTATTTTCCTGCGTTGTTCTCTTCAGGAAGCCGGAGCTTTCGTTCATCCTGAGCGGCGAACGACTCCGGCGTTCACGATTCCACGAAGCGTAAGCCGAAGCACCTGTTACGCCGCCTTGGGCCTGGCAAAAGTCCCAACCGAGGCGAGCAATCCCAGCACAATCGCCACGCCCAGCGCCACCAGCGACGCCGCAAACGTCCCTGGCTTCACCGTCATCAGGTAAACGATGCCCAGCGCAATCAGCGCGCGCACGCGAATCAGCGTCGGCAGCCCCGGCGCGTGCAGCAATTCCACCTTCTTGACCGGCAGCGAACCGGCGGCTTCTCCCAGCGACCCACGCAGCGCCCGCACGCGCGGCAAAATAAACATGAAGCCGATGCCCAGCGCCAGCAGAATCGCCAGCATCGACGCGGACATCCATCCTTCCTTCATCGCGCCGCTTTCCGCCGCCAGGTACGCGCCGCTCAGGATCAGCACCAGGAGCCCCGGTCCCGAAATCGGCAGCGAAGTGCGATACACGCGCAGCCACGCGCGCACCTGCTCCACCGTCATCGCCTTGCGCAGCAGTACGGAAATGATCCATTCCATTCCGTAGCCGGCGAACAATGCGACCAGCCCCAGAAAATGACAGAACAGCGCCAGCGTGTAGTTGCTCATAGTGGCTCTAGTCTACCCAACTCAGCCCTTTGCCCGCTGAAACTCCTTCATGAACCCTGTCAGCGCTTCCACGTCCCCCTGCGACACGGCGTTATACAGCGACGCGCGCATCCCGCCCACCGACCGATGCCCCGGCGTGCCCACGAGTCCCGCCGTCGCGGCCTGCCTGGCGAACTCTTTCTCCAAACTTTCATCGCCTGGCTGGCTCGCACTGCCCCCCACGCGAAACACCACGTTCATCAGCGACCGCGAAGCCTTCTCCACCGGGCACGCGTAAAACCCGCCGCTTGCATCAATCGTGTCGTAGAGCAGCCTGGCCTTCGCCTCATTCCGCTTCTGGATGCCCGCCAATCCGCCCTCGGCCGCGATCCAGTCCGTCACCAGGCTCAGGATGTAGACGGCAAACGTCGGCGGCGTGTGATACAGCGACTTCTCCTTGATATGCGTGCGGTATTGCAGCACCGTCGGCAGGTTCTTGGCCGCGCGTTCGGCCAGGTCCTTGCGGACGATCACCACGGTCACACCGCTGGGCCCCAGGTTTTTCTGAGCGCCGGCGAAAATCAACCCAAATTTGGAAACGTCGATCGGCCGCGAGCAGATGTCCGACGACATGTCCGCCACCAGCGGCGCCGGCGTGGCCGGCAACGCGTGATACTGCGTGCCCTCGATCGTGTTGTTGGTGCAGAAGTAGGTGTAGGAAGCGTCCGCCGACAGCTTGATTTCGTCGGCGCGCGGCACGCGGGTGAACTTCACGCCTTCCGTGGTCGCCGCGATGTTGTGTAGCGTGCCCTTCTTGAGCTCGCTGATCGCCTTGGAGGTCCACGCACCCGTGTGGAGCACGTCCACGGGCTTGCCGGCCAGCGCCAGGTTCATCGGCACCATGGAAAACTGCATGCTGCCGCCGCCTTGCACGAAAATCACCGCGTAGTCGTCGGGGATCGCCAGCAGCTTGCGCAGGTTCTGCTCCGCGGCGTTGTTGATGGCCTCGAACTCCGGCGAGCGGTGCGACATCTCCATCACGGACATGCCGGTGCCGCGATAATCGAGCAGCTCCTCGCGGATGCGTTCCAGGACCGGCAACGGCAGCGCCGCGGGTCCCGCATTGAAATTGTGCGCGCGCTTCGCGGCCCGGGGGGTGGCGGCGGGTGCGGCAGGGGTGGTTCCAGCAGTGGTGCTCACGGTAGTTTTCCAAACCTTTCGAGGGGGTATTGCGGCGCGTCCGGCAGGGGAAAGCCCAGGAGGTAGACCGCCCCATAGAATAACAGAACGGTGACTGGTGATTGGTGACTCGGGACTGGCGGTGGCGCCGGCATCCTGCCGGATCTTGCTTTTGTAGCGACCGCTGCTTGCCCTGAGCGGAGCCAACAGGTCTGAGGCGGGCGCATTGCCCATGACCGGAGACCTGGAGGAAAGGACGAAACTGGAAAATGGGAAGGGGGTGTACCACCGATTCTTGCCAAAGAGTGCGCAAGTGGTGGAAGAGACAGGAAATAGCTGCGATACGGAATACGAGAGAGTGCGCAACGCTTTGAAAAGAAAGGGCAGGGACAGCGTGGAAAACAGTGGGAACGAGACCGGCAACGCTCGAACGCTGATGGCGGGAACGCCAGAGTACACCCCCTGGGGGGTTCGCGTAAGAGACGCAGAGAAAGGACTTAGCCGAAGAATTGGGCGCAAATGGCGGTAAGAGCTGCAAGGAAATGAGTTGCGGGATGTAACGCGAAAAGAACGTGAAGACTGGCGTTCCGAATCGGGAAAAAGGGCGAGGGGAAGGAGGGAGTCGCGAGAGGTCGCCGAGGAGGCGAGGGAGAAACCGGAGTGTCGCCCGAGTGTCACGCGCCACGGTAGCATGATATAATTACTAAATCAATATCTATTTACGACGGCACTATTCGAATGGACGCCGCCGGTAGCAGCTGAACGCCACAAAGTGCAGATGGCCTCAGTTATGGATGCGCTTTAGCCCAGCGGGGAAGGATCGACTTGGCAAAGCCGCATTCGCCACAGAACACGGAAAAATCACCCCAAGAGGCAGGTTCCCCAAACCGGCCAAGCCCAGGTCGGAGACCCTAACATTGTTACCGGGCCACTCGCCCCGAAGAGGAAATGCCAAGAACCTGGCTTATCGGGAGCTTTTAGGTAGTGTCCTAATTTGCCGTTTTTAGTGTTGAAGTGTGGCATGAATCGTGCATCGAATCCATTCCGACAAAGAAACTTTCCTAGCCTTAGCCGCCAGCTCCATAGCTTTTAGATCGTTTGCAGTGAAGCGCACGGGAACGATCCTGCCTTTCGCTTCGCCCTTGGGTAGTTTGGGTCTGCCGACTTTAGTTTTCTTCTGCATCAAGGCTTCTAAACTCCTGTACGATTGCCGCTCTGACTGCTTCTACTGCCGATGTGATAGGCGCTACATGCAAGACTGTCACATGGCGTTTCTGCGGCCCATCCATGTTATGCGACCATGCGTAAACTCTCGACGCCTTCGGATGGCCGTGGAGGTCAAACACTTCTACAATGCCCTCCCAAACCGTCTTGCCCTGAAACGTCTCTTTCACAGCCACACTCTCAACGTGAGTGGCTTCCGCCCCGTGCAAGCGTTGTATTGTCTCCCGTAGCTCTTGGATGTAAGTCACACGGTGGCCTCAATGAGATTGCCGACTGTCCAGAAATCCCGTTCGATTCCCGCTGCCATCGCCGAAGTAGCGCGGAGAGTGTTGTGGCGCTTCACGAAATTGTAGTACGCGAAATGCAGGGCAACCGCGGCCTCAAAGTTTTCCAATTTCTTGCTGAAAGCATAGGTCTATCGGGTCAGGCGGCGCATGTGCAAGCGGGTAGTCCCATTCAACCGCTCAACGTAGCTGGTAGACGCCAACCTCATATTCGGAAACCCGCTAGTGGCTTTCTTCTGCTCAATCACAAATTCCGCTGCGCGGTACTTGCGCTCGGCGTTCTGCGCCCCATCGTTTACGTAAGTCTTCACGATCTGCGCAAAGTCTACATTGGCCCCGAACGCGCCTTCGACCGCTTCCACATAGACTCTCAAGGCATCACTGGAAATTTGGACGCGATTCTTGACTCGACCAGCCACATCCGAAACAAAAGCATTGGCAGTGGCAGAATCGCGCTTTCCGACTTTGAACGAAGGAACTAGCTTCGTATCGGAATCAATCGCGCAAAACGTCCAAACGTCCCCGAGTTCGGAACTATCTTCGGGAGTGCAGTGGAGCTCTTTCTTGCCGATGAATCCCCATATCTCATCGAACTGGAGATGCTGGCAAGACAAATCGCGCATCTTGCCATCTAGGAGCCTCGCACAACCTTTCCCGACACGCACTCCGAGTCGCATGATGGTATCGCGGTGAACACCCGTAATGCGCTCTATGGAGCGGATACTTGAGCCCTCCGCGAGTGCTCCGATTACTGCAATTTGCTTGTCGGTGCTCAGGATGTTTGCCATATGGGCTCTCCCTACGAGCATTAATGTATTACAATAAGTGGGGGTTGTCCAGAGATATTTTGTGTTACAATAAACCAAACCCGTGGCTGATGAACAAAAACCCGACAAGGGCAAGCAGGAAACTAAGTTCCCCAGTAGCCCTATCACTCAACCACCTGCTGCCCCTCCACAGCAGCCTCCCGCTCCACCAAACATTAATCAGCCCGACGATAACCCAAAACCACTTCGACCACCTGAGCCAATACTGGTGCAATTGGTTGGAGGGGACGATCTCAAACCTTTTGAGGTACAGACCCTCACCATCTCTAGAGAGACTTTGGCCATCTCTAGGAGAACCTACTGGATTACTATATTTGCTTTCCTCGCCGCCGCTGCCGCTGCTGTCTTTGTTGGAGTTCAAGTGTTCGAGATGACCAAGCAAACCCAGATTCTTGCTAGTCAATCCGAAGGTGCTAACGCTGGCGCTTTGATGGATGAAATGAACACTAGAAAGCAGTTGGGAATATTGCAACAACAAGCCGTATCGGCTCAACTGCAAGCCAAGGCGGCTCAGGATAGCGTTAGAGCGATCCAGCGCCAGATGCGACTCGATCACCGTGCCTCCATCGTTGTAAAGATTTCGGAACCGAGGAAATTCACTCTTGGTGAACCTATAGTCATTCCACTCGATGTTTCTAACATAGGCAAATCTACTGCCAAGAACATCCACGGCACTGCCGTCACTTATCTTTTGGATATTTCGGCCGATCTCGGTCCCACCCCTGAATCTTGGCAGGGGAAATTCGAGCCGGGAGTTATCTTCCCTGGCGATAGACGTACCATCCCTAGTGAGATGTTTAACAAAGATAAAACTCCTGTTCTTTTGACTGCCGAGACAAGCGAACAAATCAACGGAGGGAAAGCGGTATTGCTGACCTTCGGGCGGATCGACTATGAAGACTTGTTCGGAAAGGGCTGGACGCAATTTTGCTTCTTGACCGGGCCCATCCCTACCAAGGCTCTTACAACCAGCGAAAAGAAATGCAATAGCTACAACAAGACAGATCGAGAGCGCTAACGAAATTAGGACACTACCAGCCTTTACGTTGCGTTGACGGGCGCTCGGACGGAATGATATAAACTAATATTCTGTGAGGCGGCAAGAAGCCCACCGTACGCTCCTACCGGGTCAGGGAGTCGGCGAGGCTGCCTTCCTGGTATTTTAGGCGAAACAACTCCATGTCTGAATTGGTTCACCAAGTCGGCGAACTCTTCCTCCGGGCTGTGCCCGTAGCGGTCCTTGTGCTCCTCTTTTATGTAATGATGCGGGCGATTTTCTTCCAGCCGCTGCTGAAGACGATGGCGGAGCGCGAGGCGCGGACACACGGTGCCCAGAAGGCGGCGGAAGCGGCGCAAGCGGCCGCGCTGGAGAAGGAACGCGAGTATCAGGAAGCGTTCCGGCAGGCGCATGCGAAGGTATATGAGGAACAGGAAGCCGAGCGCAAGAAGGTGTTGGACGCGCGCACGGCGATGGTGAAGGATGCACGCGGAAAGGCGGATGCCGAAGTTGGCGCGGCGAAGCAGCGGGTGAGCGCGGAATTTGAAAGCGCCAAGAGAGAAATCGAAACCACAGCCGGGCAGCTTGCCGCAGAGATCGCGCGGCGCGTGTTGCAGGTGCCGCCGAGCGGCGCGCCGACGCGGGGTGCCCGATGAAGCTACCCCGGAAGCTTTTGAACAGCTGCGCCGTGCTTTCCCTGTGGCTGTTCGCGGCAGTGAGAACGCTGGGAGCGGAGGAAGGTGGCGCGTCCGGGCATGGGCTCGAGATGGGTTTCAAGTGGGTTCAGTTTGCGATTCTGGCCGCACTGGCGTACTGGGCATTTGGGAAAAAGTTGCCGCCCATGTTCCGGCGAAGGGCCGATCAGATCAGCGCGGCGATAGATAAAGCCGCAGCAGCGAAGGCCGATGCGGAACAGCGGCTGCAGGAAGCGGTTGCGAAACTTGCCAATCTGGAGCGCGAAGTGACGGACTTCCGGGCGCAGGCGCAGAAGGACGCGGCGGCCGAGATGGACAGGCTGCGCGGGGCGACGCAACTCGATCTGGAAAAGATCCGGATCGCGGCGAAGGCGGAGATTGAAGCGGCCGAACGCGCGGCCCGCGTGGAACTCAAGGAACTGGCCGCGAAACTCGCGGTGGACGGCGCGGAAACCCTGGTTGCCAAGCAGATGACGCCCGCGGTGCAGGAAGCGATGATCAACAGTTTCGTGCAGAGCTTGCACGGGAGGCCCAATTGAAATCGGCAAGCCTGCAATACGCGACCGCGCTGGCCGATATCGCGCTGGAACAGGGCGCCGCCGAGCCCGTGAAGAAGCAATTGTCGGAATTCGGCGCGGCGTTCGCGGAGTCGGCGGAACTACGCAACGTGCTGGGAAGCCCGGCGATCGAGCACGCGACGAAGCACGCGGTGATCGAGAAGTTGACCGCGCGGATGGGCGCGAGCCGCATCGTGCGGAACTTTCTGTTTATCGTGACGGATAACCAGCGCACGCATCTGCTGCCGGAAATGATGGAGAGTTTTGAGGCGGTGATCCGCCAGAGACTGGGCATGGCCGAGGCTCAGGTAACATCAGCCTCCGAACTAACGCCCACCCAAAAGGCCACACTGCAGCAGGCGCTGGAGCGCCTGACGGGGAAGAAAATTCAGGCCAAGTATGCACTTGATCCGGGATTGCTGGGCGGGGCGGTGGTGCGGATCGGAGACACGGTTTACGACGGTTCAGTAAAGAGCCGGCTGAAGCAGTTGCGCACGCGGCTTTCCGCGGAATAGGGATTCGGGAACGGAGCGGGCATGGCAAATATCAAAGCAGACGAAATCAGCAAGATACTTCGCGAGCAGATCGCGAATTACGAGCAATCGGTTTCGGTGGATGAGGTTGGCTCGGTGATCAGCGTGGGCGACGGCATCGCGCGCATCCACGGCCTGGAAAAAGCGATGGCCGGGGAGATGCTGGCCTTTCCGCACGACGTGTTTGGGCTGGCGCTGAACCTCGAAGAGGAGGAGGTTGGCGCGGTGCTGCTGGGCGAGTCGTCCGAATTGAAAGAAGGCGACGTGGTGCGGCGGACGAACACGATCATGTCCGTGCAAGTGGGCAAGGAACTGATCGGGCGCGTGGTGAATCCGCTGGGTGTGCCTCTCGACGACAAGGGGCCGATCACCGCGAAGCTGCGCAATCCGCTGGAACGCCTGGCACCGGGCGTGCTGGACCGCCAACCGGTGCGCGAGCCGCTGCAGACCGGTATCAAGGCCATCGACTCGATGATTCCGATCGGCCGAGGCCAGCGCGAATTGATTATCGGCGACCGCCAAACGGGAAAAACCGCCGTCATTCTGGATACGATCATCAACCAGAAGGGCAGCGACATGATCTGCATCTACTGCGCGATCGGGCAGAAGCGCTCGACGATCGCGCAGGTGGTGAAGGTGCTGACCGATGCCGGGGCGATGGACTACACGATCGTGGTGGCGTCCTCGGCGGCGGAGCCGGCTTCGCTGCAATACATCGCGCCGTATGCGGCTTGCGCGATGGGCGAATACTTTCGCGACAACAAGATGCACGCGGTAACGTTTTACGACGATCTATCGAAGCACGCGCAGGCGTACCGCGAAATTTCGCTGTTGCTGCGCCGGCCACCGGGGCGCGAGGCGTTTCCAGGCGACGTATTTTATTTGCACTCGCGCCTGCTGGAGCGCGCCGCGAAGTTGAACGACAAGCTGGGCGCGGGTTCGCTGACGTCGCTGCCGGTGATTGAAACCCAGGCGGGCGACGTTTCGGCGTACATCCCGACGAACGTGATTTCGATTACCGATGGGCAGATATACCTGGAGTCGGATTTGTTCAACGCGGGTATCCGACCCGCGATCAACGTGGGAATTTCCGTGAGCCGCGTGGGCGGCAACGCGCAGATCAAGGCGATGCGGCAGGTGGCGGGCACGCTGCGGCTGGACATGGCGCAGTACCGCGAACTCGCGGCGTTTGCGCAGTTCGGCTCCGACCAGTTGGACAAGGTGACGCAGGCGCAGTTGGCGCGCGGGCAGCGATTGACGGAAATCCTGAAACAGGGCCAATACGCGCCGCTTTCGGTCGAGCAGCAAGTATTGATCCTTTACGTTGCCACCAGCGGCGCATTGGACAACGTTCCCGTGAACGCGATACGCCGATTCGAGCAGGAGTTTGTGCAATTCATTGAGACGAACTATTCGGCCGTGCTGAAAGAGATCGCCACAAAGAAAGCCCTCGACGACGGCATCAAAGCCACAATCAAGGCGGCCGTGGACGGATTCAAGGACCGGTTCAACGTGGAGCTGGCCGCGACGGCGAAGTAAGAGCCCGCGCGAAACAAGGACATGGCCACACTACTCGATTTCCGGCGCCGCATCCGCTCGGTGAAGAACACGCAGCAGATTACGCGCGCGATGAAGTTCGTGGCTGCGGCGCGGTTGCGGCGCGCGCAAGAAGCGGCACTGGCGGCGCGCCCGTACGCGCGGGAGTTGGTGCGCGTACTGCGCTCGACGATGGCGCGGATCGAATCGCCACAACATCCTTTGCTGGCGCACCGGCCAGAAGAGCGAATCCTGGTGTTGTTTTTGTCGGGAGAGCGGGGCCTGGCGGGAGCGTTCAATTCGAACATCCTGAGAAGAGGCTACGAGTTTTATCACAGCAGGGCGGGGAAACAGTTCACGGTGATTCCCATCGGTAAGAAGGGGCGGGACGCGCTTCGCCGCGCGGGATTTGCGTTTGCCGGCGAGTATGTGAACGTGCTGTCGCGGGTGGACTTTGGAATCGCGCGCGAGATTTCGAAGCTGGTGATGGACCTCTACACGGAAGAGAAAGTGGACGCGGTGTACACGATCTTCAGCGAGTTCAAGAGCGTGATCTCCGCGGAGCTGGTGGTGGAAAAGCTGCTTCCCATAGAAAAGATCGTGGCGAGCGGGGAAACGGAAGTCGAGTCTTCGCAGATTGACTATATCTACGAACAGCCCGAAAGCGAATTGCTGGAGAGCTTGCTGCCGCGATACGTGGAGACGCAGGTTCTGCGGAGCATGCTGGAATCCTGCGCCGCCGAACACGCGGCGCGCATGACCGCGATGGAAGCGGCCACGAAAAACGCGGGCGAAGTGATTGAAGGCCTGACGCTGCACATGAACAAAGTGCGGCAGGCGGCGATTACGAAAGAGATCATTGAGATTGTCAGCGGCGCTTCTTCGACCGCGTAGGAGTCAACATGGCAGAGCAGCACGTTGGACGAGTCATACAGATTATCGGGCCGGTGCTCGACGTACAGTTTGAAGAGGGGCATTTGCCGTCGATTTACAATGCCGTGCAGATTACCGGCGAAGGGTTCAATCTGCCGGAACCTCTGGACGTGACCGCGGAAGTGCAACAGCACCTGGGAGAAGGGCGCGTGCGTGCGGTGGCCATGGAGCCGACCGAAGGCATGGTGCGCGGGATGAAAGCGGTGGATCTTGGCGTGCCAATTTCGGTCCCTGTAGGACGGGCGACGCTGGGACGCGTGATGAACGTGCTCGGGAAGCCCGTGGATCAGATGGGGCCGATCAAGACCGAGACGACGTACTCGATTCATCGGCCGTCGCCGGCGTTGGACCAACAGTCCACGACGCTGGAAATGTTCGAGACGGGGATCAAAGTGGTTGACCTGATCCAGCCTTTTTTGAAGGGCGGAAAGATCGGATTGTTCGGCGGGGCGGGCGTCGGGAAGACGGTGTTGATCCAGGAATTGATTCATAACGTGGCCATGCAGCACGGCGGCGTTTCGGTGTTCGCGGGGGTTGGCGAGCGAACGCGCGAAGGCAACGACCTCTGGCTGGAATTCCAGGAGTCCGGCGTGGTGGTGCCGGGGAACTCGGAGAAATCGCGCGCGGCCCTGATCTACGGCCAGATGACGGAGCCCCCCGGAGCGCGACTCCGCGTCGGGTTGACCGGGGTGACGGTCGCGGAATACTTCCGCGACCAGGAACACCTCGACGTACTGCTGTTCATCGATAATATTTTTCGCTTCGTGCAGGCGGGTTCCGAAGTATCGGCACTGCTGGGCCGCATGCCATCCGCAGTGGGATACCAGCCGAACCTGAACACGGAAATAGGAGAGCTGCAGGAGCGCATCACTTCCACAAAGAGCGGGTCGATTACCTCGGTGCAGGCGATTTACGTGCCGGCGGACGACTATACGGACCCTGCGCCGGCGGCGACCTTCACGCACCTGGACGCGACGACGAACCTGAGCCGCCAGATCGTGGAGCGCGGGATTTACCCGGCGGTGGATCCGCTGGCAAGCTTCTCTCGAATTCTGGACCCGCGCGTGGTCGGCCAGGAGCACTACAGCGTGGCGCGATCCGTGAAGTCGGTTCTGCAACGCTACAAGGATTTGCAAGACATCATCGCGATTCTGGGCATCGAAGAACTGTCCGATGAAGACAAGCGCACGGTGGCGCGCGCACGGCGCATCGAGAAGTTCCTGTCGCAGCCGATGTTTGTGGCGGCACAGTTCACGGGCCTGGAGGGCAAGTACGTAAAGATCGAAGACACGGTCCGCAGCTTCAAGGAAATCGCGGAAGGAAAGTACGACGAAATTCCGGAGCAGGCGTTCTATATGGTGGGAACGATCGAAGAGGTGGTCGCGAAGGCCGAGAAGATGAAGGCGGGCGTCTAACGAAGCCATGCTGCCCGATGCCATCCAGCTCGTTCTCGTCACCCCAGAGCGCCAGTTGCTCCGCGAAACGGTCGTGGAAGTGGAAATCCCCGGGCGGGAAGGGCAATTGGGCATTCTGCCGGGCCACGCGCCACTGATGACCGAGCTGGGGATTGGCGAGCTTTCCTACAAAACCAGCGCGTCGAGCGCGCCCGTGATCCTGGCGGTGATTCAGGGTTTCGCGGAGGTATTGCCGGATCGCGTGACCGTGCTTGCGGAAACCGCCGAGCGTGCCGAGGAGATCAATCTGGCGCGCGCCGAGGCGGCCAAGGCCAGGGCCGAGCAGCGGCTCGCGTCGAACGACAGCAATGTCGATTGGGACCGCGCCGTGATTGCGCTGGAACGAGCCCTGATTCGCATCCAGATCGCCCAGCGGTATCAGGGCGTGCCCCGATAAGACATGAAAGAGCTGAAAATCTCGCGGGAAAGGCGACGTGCGCTTTCGGCCATGTCCAACGCCTCGATGAATCCATGGAAATGGTAACGGTGTACAGCGCCGGGTGGTGCCCGGACTGCTGGCGCACAAAGAAATTTCTCAACGAGCGCGGCGTCGAATTCCACGAAATCAATATTGAAGAAGACGTCGAGGCCGCTGCGCTAGTGATGCGGGTGAACCATGGACGACGGCGAATTCCCACGCTGAAGATTGGCGAACGCTACATTGCCTGCAGCCCATTCAACGCGCAAAAGCTTGCCGATGAACTGCGAATACCGCTCAATTTCTAACATCGCGTGCGAAGCTAGAGGGGAACGCCGCGGGTCCACACGCGGGTAACTTGGAGCGAATCGTCGAGGAGCAGCAGATCGGCATCGGCCCCGGCGCGCAGCACACCTTTTTTGAATTCGAGGCCGAGTAGCGTGGCGGGGTTCAGCGTGAGCATGCGCAGGGCGTCTTGCAGCGGAGTGCCCAGATTCACGATGTTGCGGAGGGCGCGGTCGAGCGTGAGGGTACTGCCAGCGAGTTTTCCCTCGGCATTGCGGGAAACCCCGCCGCTGACAGTGACTTCGAACGTCCCCAGCATATATTTTCCATCCGGCATGCCTGTTGCGGCCGTCCCGTCGCTGACGAGGATCACCCCGGTTGCTCCCTTGGCCTGAAGAAGGAGACGCATGGCGGTCTCATCTACGTGAACTCCATCGGCGATCAGTTCGGCGGTGACCTCTGGCGTGGTAAGGACCGCGCCGATGACACCCGAATCACGGTGAGAGAAGGGGCGCATCGCATTGTAAACGTGTACGGCGTGGCGCGCTCCGCGAGCGAAGGCAGCGCGCGCCTGCTCATAGGTGGCGTCAGTGTGACCGATGGCAACTATGAGACCGGCATTCCGCGCGGCGTCTATGCAGGGCATTGCGCCGAGGAGCTCCGGTGCAATGGTGAGGATCTGCGCGCGGCCTCTTGCGGCAGCGATAAATTGCTCGAGAAGTTCGGCCGAAGGCAACTGCAGAAATTCCGGGGGGTGCACACCGCGGCGGACGGGGCTGATGAACGGGCCTTCGAAATGAACGCCGAGAGCTTCGGCCCGAAAATCCGCAACACTGTGCTGCAACGCGATGTAACGAGCCACGCCCTCGGCGCCGCGGCAAATGGCTTCGGGGCTGGCGGTGACGGTGGTGGCGACGAACGAAGTGGTGCCGTGGGCGGCGATAGTTGCGGCAATGGTCTTGAGCGCGGCTTCGGTGCCTTCCATGACGTCGTGGCCGGCGGCGCCGTGGATATGGACGTCCAGAAAGCCTGGGGCGGCGATTTTATCGAGGGCGACGATTTCCTCAGCATCGGCGGGCAACTCCACGGCACTTCGCGGTGTGATCGATTCGATTACGCCGTCGCGAATCAGAATTGCGGCATCCGGCATTTCCGAGGTGGGAGTGAAGGCGCGGCCTGCGTAAACGAGAGTGGTAGTCATGGCGAACGATTATCGTAACGGAAATCCGCGCGGCCACAAAAGCAAAACGGGCAGGAAACGCGTTCCCACCCGTTCGGTCCATTGGGTTTGGCTTCGGAACTACTTCGCCATCTCGACGCTGGTGAGCTTCAGCGTGTCGCCGTCGACGGTACCTTTGACGACGACATGGTGCCCGGCGTGCGCCGCGACCATGTCTTGAGCATCGATAGCATAGACTTTCTTGTCGGCGTCGTTCACGAACACGTACTTGGCGCCATGTTCCTTAACGCATTTGCTGGTGCACTCGGCGCCGCCCTCATGGGCGTTTTTCGCGCCGCACATGCTGTCGGAAATCCACCCGGTCCAGCTGCCGTCGGCTGCAGCCACGACCGAGGCCGCCAAAAGGGCGAGGGCAGGCAGGAAGAAGAATCGCGATTTCATGGTGAGCACTCCTGAGAAGATTCGTCTGGAGGAAACCAGACCTGGTTAGGCTCCCACAATCTAAGTGGTGTGTCCAGTCAAAGAACGCGACGCAATGAAAGCGGCGAAGCGTAGGGTATACAATGAGACAAAAGCGGGAAAAGGACGTGGAGACGAGACGCGTGATGAGAAAAATTAACTTTTCCGGTGGACTTGCGTGCGCCAGCTTTTGAGTCAATGCGGGCTGGTATTTCTGGGAATGTTGACGGTCGCTTCGAACGGATCGGCACAAGGAATCGCTCAGGGGCCTCCTCCACCGGCTTCGGCGAAGACGATCAAGTGCAAGAATCGAGTTGTACCACAATTCGAGGACATCACGGAGAAGGCCGGAATTCGTTTTTCGCACACGTCCTCGCCGGAAAGCCGCTACATCGTCGAATCGATGAGCGGCGGCGTCTTGCTGCTGGATTACGACCGCGACGGCTGGCTGGACATTTACTTTACGAACTCCCCGACGGTGGACATGGCACTGAAAGGGCAAACGGCACGCGGGGCGCTTTATCACAACAATCACGACGGAACGTTTACAGATGTGACTGATCAGGCGGGAATCGGGAAACCCTGTTTTGCGATGGGAGGCGCCGTCGGCGACTACGACAATGACGGCTGGCCGGATATCTATGTGACCTGCTATGGGCACAACGTGCTCTATCACAACAATGGCGACGGCACGTTCACGGACGCAACAGCGAAAGCGGGCGTGGGGGACTCGCGTTTTTCGACGGGTGCCGCGTTCGGTGATTATGACGGCGATGGCTACCTGGATCTGATGGTGACCAACTACGTGGATCTGGACATCCACAATCTGCCGGCATTTGGCAGCACGGTCACGTGCAAATATATGGGAATCGAAGTGCAGTGCGGTCCGCGCGGCTTGAAAGGCGCCGGAGACACTTTGTATCACAACAATGGCGACGGTACCTTCACGGACGTTTCCAAGAAAGCCGGAGTCGACGATCCCAACGGCTACTACGGACTGACGACGGTGTGGGCGGACTTCAACAATACGGGGCGGCCGGACATCTATGTTGCCAATGATTCGACGGCGGGATTTCTGTATCAGAACGAGGGCAACGGAAAGTTCACCGACATTGGACTAGAATCCGGAACGGCGCTGGGGGAAGACGGACACGAGCAAGCGGGAATGGGAGTGGCGCTCGGCGACTACCTGCATACGGGGCGGCCGTCGATCGTGGTGACAAACTTCGCGCTCGACAATTCGCCGCTTTACCGCAACGACGGAAAGTGGGACTTCCAGGATGTTTCGTATCCTTCGGGAATCGGCTTGCCTTCGGTGCCGTACGTGAAATGGGGCGTGGCCTTCGTGGATCTGGACAACGATGGCTGGCTCGATCTGGTTACGGTCAACGGACACGTCTACCCGCAAGTGGATCAATTACAATCCGGCGCACGCTATCGCGAGCCGAAGCTGGTGCAATACAACCGGGGCGACGGGACATTTTGCGACGCCAGCGATCAGTCCGGCGCGGCCATCCTGGAACCGCGGGTTTCGCGAGGGCTCGCAGTCGGCGACTTATTCAACGACGGCAATATGGATCTGGTAGTGGAAGACCTTCAGGGTGTTCCCATGGTGCTGCGCAACCGGGGACTTCCGGGGCAGCACTGGGTGAGCTTCGAGCTGGCGGGAACGAAGAGCAACCGGCTGGCGATCGGGGCGCGTGTGAAGATTGTGGCGGGTGGGATGACGCAGACGGATGAAATTCACAGCGGGGGCAGCTATCTTTCGCAGAACGATCTGCGTGTGCATTTCGGATTAGGCGGCGCAAAGAAGATCGACAGCGTTGAGATTCACTGGCCTTCGGGCGCCGTGGACACGCTGAAGAATCTGGAAGCGGATCAGTTTTACAGCGTGCTGGAAGGGAAGGGCGTTGTGCCGGCGGAGAAGATCCGCCCGGCAGCCCCGGCGAAGAATCCATAAGCGGCAATCTTCAGTTTGTGTGCGAACTTTGCGGCGAGATTCTTCGCGCTTTTGCTTTGGGGCTGCCGGAAGAAGATGCAACAAGTTTTTCAGAACCACTGGACGAGGCGAGGTCCGAACCCAAGAGGTCAGGGCACGATGGGAAGCACCAGAGCGGAGGGATGCTCGCTATCGTGATAAATCGTATTGGTCGCGACCTTCATTTTCGAACCAGTGGCCGAGTCTTCGCCGCTATTCAGGTTGCGAGCGAAGCGCGGGAAGTTGCTGCTGGAGACTTCCAGACGCAGCCGGTGTCCGGGAAGAAAAACGTTGCTGGTGGCCCAGAGATCGAGCGCCAGGTGATAGATTTCGCCGGGGTTGGCGAAGTCCGGCTTTTCCCTTGAGTCGCGGTAGCGCAAGCGGAGAATACCTTCGGTCAAGTTCTGGGCGAAACCATCGGGCCAGACGTCTACGAGTTTGCCCGTGAAATCGGTGTCTTTCGCGGAAGTCGCCGCAAAAAGGTCAAGCGTGATTGGGCCGGTGACCTCGGTCTCCTTCGTGAATGCGGGGGTCGTGTAGACCAGGACATCCGTGCGCTCTTCCGCAGGCCGCTGATCACGCGGACCGGGAGCGAGGTGCTTGCTGTCGCAACAAAGTGGTCCTCCGATGGTTGGAACGGGATTGGCTGGATCATATCGGAAGGAGTCTTTGGGTTCCGACGCAGGGAGATCGGTACTTAGGAGGCCATCGCCAGTTGATCCGTTGGCCCTTCCGGAAGAGTGCAGGAAGTATTTTGTAGACCGAGCGCGAGCCAGGGGCCAATCGTCTTCGTCACGCCACTGATTTTTTCCCATGACGAATAGACGCACGCGCTTGGGACCTGCGAAAGTGTTCTGAACACCCTTGAAGAGATAGTCGTACCAGTTGATGACGATGTCGTCGAGGTCGTGCGGCGCATCGGGGCCGAAGTCCACGTCGCCGATTTTGCGTGCGGTAGACCACCCGGAATGGCCCCCGATCTCGACCAACAAGCGCTGTCCGTTGCGAGCCGCATCGCTGCCCGCCCTTGTTTTGAGCAGTGTGTAATTTCGGAGAGTCCCGCCGAGAAAAATGTCGTACCAAGCGCCGATATTCAGAACCGGAACCTGGATGTGGGAATAGGATTCTTCGATGGAAAGCGCTTTCCAATAGTCGTCGTAATTCGGGTGCGCCAGCCAATCCTGATAATAGGGCGCTAGGCCACGGAGATCGGGAACCTCAAGAACGGGATAGTCCTTGAGCGGCAAGGTGTTTTTCCAGACGAGCGGATTGGAATCCTCCACAACGGTTCGCGTCAACGTATTCTGCGCCAGTTGGCTGGTCCATGATTGGTCGAACCATTGTTCGAACGCGCCGCCCTGGTAGGTCCAGTTTTCATGGTAGTTGGAGGCGGTGACGTGGGGGGCGATTCCGGCGAGGTGCGGAGGGCTGGCGATGGCGGCAAGAAATTGCGTGGCTCCAACGTAGGAACCGCCAAACATGCCTACTTTACCGTTCGATTGTGGCAATGCAGCAGCCCATTCGACGGTGTCGTAGCCGTCCTGCGCTTCGTGGCGGAAGGGATACCATTCGCCTTCCGAGGTGTAACGGCCGCGGACGTCCTGCACGACGACGAGGTATCCTCGTGCGGCGGCCCGCATGCCGAAGGCTCGTGCACCACTCTTGTTGTAAGGGGTGCGCTGGAGGAGGACGGGATATTTTCCGTCGGTTCTGGGGCGATAGATATCGGCCTTGAGCACAACGGCGTCGCGCATCTTTGCCGGGACATCCTGCTCGACAATGACCGAATCGGATTGCGCATGAGAAATCGCAGGCGCCAGAAAAATCGAAGTCAGGACAGCAACGGCAACTACATGCGGGAACAATCGGTTACCGAACCATTGCAACGGCGCACCCCCAAAGGCGCATCGTATGTTGGGCGCCCCAGATCGTCAACCAAGTATCGGCGCCCTCTGGCGCGAGCTCAGGTCAGGATATCTTTCGCGGGCTGGAGCCTCAGGATGGCGCAGGGGAAAAATCCAAGACTCAGCTCAGCGCGAATCGCCTGATGGAAGATCGGAGCGGATGGATTGTAGTGAGCGGAACTTGCCATCCATGGCCACAGGCCACAGACTGCTTGAAGTAACACCTGGCAAGGAGCATTTTGATGAATGACACGCTGGAGGCTGCCGAACCGGTGCGGGAGAACGAGGCGACCCAAACGAATTCACAATTCCGATGGATAGGGTGGTCGAGCCTGTTTATCGCGATGGTGCAGAGCGTATGCACGATGTTTGTCGCACTGAGCGGGATGAGATTGTTGCTCGGCGCGGCGGCGTTTGCATCGGCGCTCGGCGCGATGCAGATCCTCGACAAGATCCATACCGATGCGATTCGCTTGCCCATGGTATTGTTCGCGCTTGCCGGGGCGATGTTCAATCTGGCGGCATTGTGGCAGGTGCGGCGATTGCGGAGACGCGCGGCGTCAGCGTGGAGACAAAAGTCCGTGTCCAGCAGCAAGTTTGCTTCGGAAAAAGTGCAACTCGCCTTGTCCCTGCTGACTCTGGGGCTGCTGCTGGTGGAATCGTATTTTCACTTCCAGAAGACGCATCATTTCTGAAGACGACGGTACAGATCGTAGAGTGTTAGACCGGTTTTTCGGGGGAAGTGGTTCCTTCCCGCAGGATTCTTTCCAGTCGCTTGTGCAGGCGCTCGCTGTAGCCCACCGGCAACTCGTAGGTGCGATCATCCGCAGTCAAAACCAGAATATTTCGCGTGGAATCCAAAATGGCGGAGCACACTTCGCAGTTTTCCAGGTGGTTCTCGATATCCGTGAGCAGGGCGGCATCCAGCTGATGGTCAAGGTACTCGGAGATGTGCTCCCAGACGTGTTTGCACTCCAGCTTCATCCGAAGAACCTCCCGAAAAAGCCCTTTCTGGCCGGCACGGCGGTTTTCAAATAAGGAGCCAGAAGCTTCTGCAGCATCATGCGAGCCCGGTGCAGCCGTACTTTGACCAGATTAATACTTATGCCCAGTGCGGCGGCAGTTTCCACCTGGTTGAGTTCCTCAAGGTCACGCAGGACCAAAACCTCTCGATAAAGGGGCGGCAGATGGTCCACCGCTTCCCGTAATTTCAATCGCAACTCCTTCTTCTCGAGGGCTGCGGAAGGAATTTCGCGCCAGTCGGTGAGAACCGCAGGCGTGAAATCCCCTTCCTTCTCCGCGATCATTTCTTCGAGCGAATCCTGAGGGACGAGTTTCGCCCTGCGGAGCCGCTGCCGGGCTTCGTTCATGGCGATGGTCACGAGCCAGGTGCTGAATTTCGCATCGCCCCGGAAACCCTTCAAGTGGCGAAAGGCGCTAATCATCACGTCCTGGGCCGCATCCTCCGCTTCGGCCTCATTCCTCAGCATGGTGAAAACGGTCACGTAGACCAGCTTTTCATAAGGCCGTACGAGTTCATGGAAAAGGTTGGTTTCGCCCGCGAGGATGCGGGCGATGAGTTCCTTCTCCTGCTCGGTAGCTGCCGGCATGAGGCCCGAACGTCTCCCTTCGGCTCCTTTGTACGAGTCGGGTGACCGAGAAAGGTTACAGGACCAAAGCTCTGGGGTAAATGGCGGGGTTGACGAGTGTTTGGGGCCGAGTTCGCGGAGGGGAGCTTGAGACGCGCTCGCAAATGCGGCAGGGGGACAGGCGGACGACTTGGGCGTCTAATGAACGAAAACCTTGAAACCTTTTCGCGGGTGGCCACTCGTACTGCCTGCCACTAGACTTTTTTGGGATCGGAAAGGGGAAGCGAATGAGGGCCATAGTGAAAAGAGCGATCGTGCTGACGATGCTGCTTTGGGGATTTCCGGCGCTTCCGCAGGGCGGAAAGACGTTGCAGAACCTGGATAGAAATGGAGTGGCCATTCAGGGGTACGATCCGGTGGCGTTTTTCACCCAGAACAAGCCCGTGAAGGGGGACAAGCGCTTTGAAAGTACTTACAAGGGCGCAACGTATTACTTTGTGTCGGGGGAAGACAAAGCGGCCTTCGACGCATCTCCGGGGAAGTACGAGCCTGAGTTCGGAGGATTCTGCGCGTATGGGGTTTCCAGGGGGAAGCTCGTGCCGGTGGATGTACAAGCATTCCAGATTGTCAACGGCAAGCTGTTACTCCAGTACGACCTCGACATCAAAGAGAAATTCAACAAGGACCAGGCCGGCAATCTGGACAAGGCGAACCAGAATTGGCCGCAGCTGGTGGAAAAGAAAGGCCGCTAATTCGAGGGGATCGGCGAAGGCTCGAACCGGAGCGCCATCCAATCGGGAGAGGACACGATGGGGACTAGCATTTTGAGCTGGATTTTGCGCCTGATTGCCGCAGTCATTTTGTTACAGACTTTGTTTTTCAAGTTCACCGGGGCTCCAGAGTCCATCTACATCTTCACAAAGGTGGGGGCCGAGCCTTGGGGGCGCATTGGTTCAGGTATCGTTGAACTTGTCGCGGCCATACTGCTTCTTTGGCCGCGATTCACTTGGCTCGGTTCGGCTCTGGCGCTGGGGATGATGGCCGGTGCAATCGTGAGTCACCTGACGGTGCTCGGGATTGAAGTCCAAGGGGATAAGGGGCTCCTGTTCGGGTTGGCACTGACCGTTTTTATTGCCTCGGCCATCAACTTGTTTCTCCATCGAGCGGAAATTCCAGTGATCGGCGGGAGGCTGGCATGAACCGGGCGATGGCAGGCGTGGCGAGAACTCCGGAAGCGGAGCCGGCGGCGGTTGGTTCGGACTTGCCGGAGTTGGTCGCTGCCGCAGGGGAAGTGCTCCAGCAAGGGCTGAATTTGCTTTCCCGGCTGGACGACGAGAAATATTCACGGATCGCGAGAGACCCCTTTAACGCCTCGGTCGGCGGGCATTACCGCCATGTGCTGGAACACTTCCAGTGCCTGATCGAAGGGATGTCCCAAAGAGTCGTCAACTACGACGCGCGGCGGAGAAATCCGCGCATCGAGAACGAAGTGGGCTATGCGTCCGCTTCCACGGGCGAAGTTTTGAGGATTCTTCGAGGCTGGCGCGGAGAGACATTGCAGCAATCGTGCAAAACAATGAGTAGCGTCGGGTATCATTCCGGGCTTCCGGCGACAATCGATTCCAACGCCGGGCGAGAACTGGCCTACTGCGCAGCCCATGCGGTACACCATTTCGCCATCATCCGCTTGATCTGCAACGAAGTGGGGATTGAAGTCTCCAAGGAATTCGGATACGCGCCTTCGACACTAAAGCACCAATCTTTGCTCGCCGCCGATTAGTGGGGAATCGAATGAGCCTCCTGCCGTTACAAGTTAGTGGGAGTGTCGCAACGGCGATTGCCATCATTGTGGGAGCATTCGTCTCCGAGGATGCCGCTACGATTACCGCGGCAACTCTAGCTGCGGGCAGCGTACTTGATCCCCGGCTTTCTTTTTTCAGCGCAGCTACTGGCTTGTGGGCGGGTGACCTTGGCGTATACGCGGTGGCGCGCATTTGGGGCGAGAAGGCGCGTCGCACCTCGTGGCTGGGGCGCGCGGCCTCCTCGGCCGAGCAGGCGACTGCTGGTACGGCTGGCGGCTGGGCTTTGGCGCTGAGCCGATTTTTCCCTGGGGCACGGTTGCCCGCGTATGTTGCGGCAGGTCTAAATCGAATGCCGTTTCCTCGTTACGCGGGGATTACGGCGCTGACGGCGTCGATCTGGACGTCCATCGTTTTCACCGCGATCTGGTTGTTCCCTGGTCAGGCGCAGACGGCTCGAGAACGGCTTGCGCAGGTAGGGATGGCGGGTTTGACGATTTTCGGGATTGTGTTTCTTTGGAAACGATTCGGCCATCACTTGCAGTTCTCATTGCGGAATCTCTGGCAGCGCGTGACACGTTGGGAGTTCTGGCCACCGTGGCTTTTCTACACTCCCGTGGCGTTGATGTGCGCCTGGCTGAGCGCGCGATTCCGCGGCATTTCCCTTCCGACCGTCGCCAATCTGAATCAGAAAAACGGCGGGATCATTGGAGAATCCAAATACGAGATCTTGCGCGAACTGATGGAAAGCTCCCCGGAGGCCACGGCCGCCGCTTATTTGATTCCTGCCGGAGGTGACGAAGTCCGGTTTGGGAGGATTCAGGATCTCCTGGCCCGGCACGAGATTTCGTTCCCCTTCGTCTTGAAACCAGACACGGCGCAGCGAGGCGCGGGCTTCCGAAAAATCCGTTCGCTGGGCGAAGTGCAGGAATATCTGCAGCGGATTTCGCAGTCGCTGGTTCTGCAAAGATATGTGCAAGGCCCGCAGGAGGCGGGAATTTTCTATTACCGGTTTCCGGGACAACTTGAGGGGCAGATTTTCGGCATTACCCGAAAACGGTTTCCCGTGCTGGCCGGGGATGGAATTCATTCCCTCAAGCAGCTGGTCGAATTGGATGATCGAGCGCGCTTCCTCCGTGGCGTTTACCTGAAACGCCTGGGCGCAGAGGCGAAACGAGTTCCCGCCGCGGGCGAACTTGTGAGACTGGTGGAAGCCGGAAACCACTGTCAGGGCTGCATCTTTGAGGACGGGTGGGACCTTGATTCCGAGGAGTTGCGCCGGGCGATGGACCGGATCAGCCTGCCACTGAACGGGTTCTATGTCGGGCGGTTCGACGTGCGTTATACCGATGACGACTCGCTGCGTGCCGGGAAAGGCTTCCAGGTGATTGAGTTGAATGGGGCTGCCTCGGAAGCCACGAATCTCTACGATGCAAAGAACTCCCTGTGGGCCGCCTATCGCACTCTATACCGCCAGTGGCGGCTGATTTACGCGATCGGTGCGGAAAATCGGAAGCGCGGTGCGGTGCCGCGCGCGGCGCTCAGTGTCTGGCGCGACTGGCGGGAGTTTTCATCGCATGCTTGCGAATTCCCTATCGCAGATTGAGTTATGTGTACTCTGAGCTTTTTGCCGGTACATGGTGGCTACGTGGCGGCGATGAACCGCGATGAAGAGCGCGCGCGGCCTTTAGCGCTGCTCCCAGCTGTTCATTCAATCGGCGAGTTGAACGCTCTCTACCCCAGGGAAGCTGGCGGGGGGACGTGGATCGGAGCGAACGGCGCGGGCACTCTATTCGGGCTGCTGAACTGGTATGCCAGAGAAACGGAGAATCTCCCGAAAAAAGCGAGGTCCCGCGGCGAGGTCATTCCGCATCTGCTGGGAGATCTGGATGCGGCAACTTCGGAACGTGCGTTGTGGCAGCTGGATCTCGAGGGAATCCATCCGTTCCGCTTGATTGGTGTTTATCCCGGGGAGCGGCAAATCCGGGAATGGCGCTGGGACGCACGGCAGCTGGTCCATAAATCTCATGATTGGGGACGGCAGCACTGGTTCTCCTCCAGCCGTTCCGATACCATCGCGGAACGGGAGCGCGGAGCGGCGTGCGAACGCACGTGGAGGGGGGAGCCAAACGATCCGGCAATCTGGCTTCGCACGCTGCACTCCGGCCATATCCCCGAGCCAGGACCGTTTTCAATTTGCGTCCATCGTGCAGACGCGGCTACGGTCAGCTACACGGAAGTGATTTGGGATGGCACCCAACTCCAGATGCGCTACCTGGCAGGAAATCCTTGCCAAGCCGTGGAAATGCCCGGAGCATGGACGCTCCCTGTTTCCGCCAGCGCGCCGGGACGCGGATAGACCACCCGGCCAGCTGAAACCTTTTGTCCCTTCGGGACTCTCATCCGCCAAGGAGAGTTCCGGGAAGGATTGGCGTCCATGAAAGACAAGGTTGTTTTCATCACCGGCGCGAATGGAGGACTCGGAGGTTCCGTAACGCGGGCATTTTTGCAAGCAGGCGCGAGAGTCATTGGGAGCTCGCTGCGCATCACTGCTGCGGACTTTCCGGAACCCAATTTTGAAGCCATGAGAATGGACTTCAATCAGCTTGAAGAGATTCGCCGCGGGGTGAGCAAACTTATTGAGCGATATGGCCGATTAGACGTGCTAGTGCACGTGCTGGGCGGATTCGCCGGCGGCCCCACGGTGGCGGAAACTCCCGATTCCATGTGGGAACAGATGCAGGGTCTTAATCTGACGGCCGCGTTTAAGGTATTCCGCGAATGCATTCCGCATCTTCGGAAGTCCGGGGCTGGCAGGCTTATCGCGATCGGCAGCTTGACGGCGGCGCAGCCGCACGCCCATCTGGGAGCGTACGTGGTCTCGAAGGCCGCGCTTGCGATGCTGGTGCGAACGGTTGCGCTGGAAAACGCCGACGCTAGCTTGACTGCGAATGTAATTCTGCCTGGAACGATGGATACTCCCGCAAACAGAAAATCCATGCCCGACGCAGATTTTTCAAAATGGGTGAAGACGCGGGATGTTGCGGAAATCGTATTGTCGCTGGCAGGCGAAGGCGGAAAGCATCTCACGGGCCTAGAAATCCCCATCGAGGGCGGACATGGCTGAACGTGTCGCCGGATGGGTGATCTGGGGCATGTACACCTATGTGCTGGCCGGAAGTATTTTTGCGGGATGTTTTGTTGCTCGCGGCGTGCAGAAGGTGGATTCGGAGGCGCGAAGTGCAGGGATCGGCTTTCGATTGCTGATTTTTCCCGGAGCGGTGGCGTTCTGGGCTCTATTACTGAAGCGGTGGGTCGCAGCGGCGGGTGAACCGCCGGGAGAGAGGAACCCGCACCAATGATTCAGCCGCTCCGAACCGTGCATCGGCAAGTGTTCCTGTTGCTCACGCTGGCGCTTCCCCTCTTGTTTGTCGCGGGGATTCGGGCGCGGCACTGGGTGCTGACGCCGAAACCCGAATCCGGACAGCGCGCTCTTGCGGCGCCGAAGACGCGGAAGGAATTGGCCGCCACGGCTGCTCGCGGAGAGGGGCGGCCGTGAGTCACGGATATGTGGCAGTCGGATGGAACGCGCAGAAGCGCGGGTACGATGTGACACTGGCGTGTGGAGTAATTTTGTACGTTGGAACTTTTGTCGGGCTAAGCGCAGTGCTGTATCCAACGGCGACTGCGGAAACGCTTCTGATCCGCGCCTTGGGGTCCTGCGCATTTCTGATGCTCAATGTCGTGTTGTGCATTGGTCCGCTCTGCCGCCTGGATTCGAGATTTCTGCCGCTTCTCTATAACCGGCGGCATCTAGGCGTGACGACATTTCTTCTGGGCCTGGGACATGGCGCTTTCGGACTGATTCAATTTCACAGGCTGGGAAACATGGATCCCCTGCTCAGCCTGTTCACCGCAAATCGAAATTATTTCAGCCTGGCCGATTTCCCGTTTCAGCCGCTTGGTTTTCTGGCCTTAATCATCCTGTTCCTGATGGCGGCCACGAGTCATGACTTCTGGTTGCGCAACCTGACGCCTCCCGTCTGGAAGAGCTTGCACATGCTGGTCTATTTGGCTTACGCGCTGCTGGTGGCTCACGTCACTCTGGGACTGTTGCAATCGGAACGGAGCCGATGGCTAGTGGGAGCAATGGCGATCAGTTTGTCCGCCGTAATTTCGCTGCACCTGGCCGCGGCGCTGCGTGAGCGGAAAACGGACGATGCGAGACTCTCGCCCAGCGGCACGGGCTACTTGGCTGCATGCCCAGTCGAGGAAATCCCCGAAAAATACGCAAAAGTCGTTTCCGTTCATGGGGAGCGGGTGGCGATCTTCAAATTCGATGGGAAGATCTGCGCGCTTTCCAACGTCTGCCGGCACCAGAATGGCCCGCTGGGCGAGGGAAAGATCGTGGACGGTTGCGTGACGTGTCCATGGCACGGGTATCAATATTTGCCGGAATCCGGCGCTTCGCCGCCACCATTCACCGAGAAGGTCTCCACGTTTCGGACGAAGCTCGCGGATGGCATGGTCTGGCTGGACCCGAATCCTCTGCCGCCGGGAAGTCGTGTGGAACCATCCAGGATTGAAAGCGTCTGAGGGATACGCATGAAGGAGTTTTACATCGGGTATCTGCCCAGCGCTCCGCCCGCGATTCGCAGGCGCGTGGGGATTCTTGTGGGACTAATTGTTCTGTTTGGCGTTGCCAGCGGGGCCTTGTTTGCGGTTGCCCAAAGCGGATTCGCGAAATCCTATTTTGAATTCGGAAAGCCAAGGGAATTTACCGGAGTGCTGCGCCGGCACCCGTTTCCTACGTTGGTTGCGGACGACACGATTCGCGAAGGAAGTTCCTCGCCTTCCGTTTATCTTCTGGTGGCTCCCGGGAAATTTGGGGCCGATTCTCTCGTGGGCGGCAAGGATGATTGGCATGTCCGGCTGCGGGGAACGCGGATCCATCGCACGGAAGGGGAAATGATCGAGATCGAACCCGGATCCATTGTGGAAACGCCAGACTCGCGAACTTCCGCATCCCTGGAACGCGATTTGGGATATGCGCGACTATCGGGCGAGATCGTGGACACGAAATGCTACCTGGGCGTGATGAATCCTGGTGAAGGGAAAGTGCACCGTGAATGCGCAGCCCTGTGCTTAAGGGGCGGCATCCCTCCGGCTCTGGTTTCTTCAGATTTAGATGGCAAGCCGCGACTGTTTATCCTGATTGGTCCAGAGGGCGAACCGATGGCTAAAGAGGATTACTTACAACGCGTTGGACAGCCAGTTTCGATGGAAGGCCGCATCGTGGAGAAGGATCAACTCTATTATCTGCAAGCCGATCCAGCCAGCATCGTGGCGCTTCCATAGCTCCCTGCAGTTCCCGGAAACCTTTTCGATTCCCGCCACTCAAATGGAAGCTGGCCTGGTTCCTCGGCCGGCAGCATCAGGGAGGTAACTATCTTGATTCCGAATCTAGTACGCTCACCGTTGGTTTACGCTTCGGTCGTTGGAACCTTAGGATTGCTCGCACTTCTCCAGTTCGGCCGGAACACCAATGCGAAGGGGACCTTGCCAAGCGGCACCGCGACGGGGCCGGTACTGGTGGAGCTATTCACTTCCGAAGGATGCTCGAGTTGCCCACCAGCGGATGCTTTGTTGAAGCACTTGAGCGAACAACAGCCCGCAGATGGGATCCGGATCGTGGCGCTTGAAGAACATGTGGACTACTGGAATCACCTTGGCTGGGCGGATCCTTTTTCGTCGAGTGAATTTTCCGAACGGCAGAACGCGTATGCCGAGACCTTTGGTCGCGACGGGGTCTATACGCCGCAGATGGTAGTGGACGGGCAATTCGAGTTTGTGGGGAGCCGCAGCGGCGCCGCGCGCGACGCCATTCGGAAGGCTGCCGCAGAACCGAAGCTGAATGTCGCGCTCACTCTGAGTGGAAGCGCCACGACGGAAGCACCGGTCGTAGACATACAGATCAGCAATGCGAGCGGAGTTGTTCCTCATGGCGAATCGATGCTCTGGCTGGCGATTACGGAAAAGAATCTGCAATCCGACGTGAAGGCCGGAGAAAACTCAGGAGAACTCTTGAAGCACGCCGACGTGGTCCGAAGTCTGCGAAAAGTGACCGCGCTCCCCGTGCCTATCAATTACAAGGCGCAGGTGAAGCTATCGCTCAACTCCAAATGGAATCGAGATAGTCTCACGGCGGTTGCATTCGTGGCAGAGCAAGAGTCGCGCCGGATTATCGGCGCGGGCACGGTGGCCCTGCATCGTTGACGCCAGGCAGTCGTTCTTGCTGATGGTTCGAATCAGGGAGACGCGCGCAGTCCCTAGTGGCGGATCGTCAAGACGGGGCACCGCGCTTGGCAGGCGAGCCTGTAAGCGACGGCCGAAGGTAATTCTCCGGTCGCGTGCTTTCCAGAGCGCATTCCGATGACGATCAAGTCGGAATTGGCTTCCCGCGCGTATTCGAGAATCTGTTCGCTGGGTTCGCCAACGCGCACCTGGAAGGATGCGGCGGTCTTTTCTGCCCAAGGTGAAGGGATGCCTTTTTTCATTCGCTGAACAAGGAAATCGCGCACGATCTCGCGGCCGGCAGTCTGGGGATCCTCTCGATCCTCCACGACGTGAAGGACGGTTAACTCCGCGCCATGTTCGCTTTCCAGACCATACGCGAGAGCGGCAGCGCGTTCCGCGTGCGGCTTGAAATTAGTGGCATACAGGATTTTGCGGAGTTCGGTGGAGCTGGCGGGAGAAGTCTCCGCACGCATCCCCACTGTGAGAATCGGCCGTTCCGCAACTCGAAAAATCTCCTCGGCCACTGGGCCCAGTAACTGCTTCTTCGCTTGAGTGTGTCCGTGAGTTCCCAGCACGATCAGATCGATTGAATTAGCGACCGTGAATTCCTGCAACGCCGGCCAAACTCTCTCGCCGCATAGAATCTCCGACCGTAGTTGCTCGGCGCAGCCAGTCTCTTCCACCAGGCGTTGCATTTCTGCGCCGGCGACGGCTTTGGCCTGACGCGCGGCTTCTTCCGGGCCTACAGACGATACGTAGCGAAGAAGGCCTGACGGTATGGCATGCACCAGAAAAATCCTGCTATCGAAATGCCGGGCGAGCGGGAGCGCGCACTGCAACGCAGCCCGGGCGCCCGCGGAAAAATCCGTGGCAACCAAGATTCTCTGGAAATTGACGCCCGAGGTCGCCAAGGCGTTTTTTGCGGTGAGTCCGCCAGTTGACATGCTCTTTTGCCAGGGCCTCCCGAAGTTCGCCGAACCTATCGGGCAGAGTGATGCACATCACATGCCACGGTTCAAGCTTGTAACTGATTGATACTAAGGCAGGTAGGTGGCTTGTTGTAATGCCTCTGCGGGCGCTTGGGCCAGATGACCCATTCGGCGTGGAATTTCACGCTTTGCGCGAGTGCCGCCGGTTTCTGGCCTTGGGCGAGAACACTTGCCCCCGTTGGGGAGCATTGGGGCCAGTGGTATTATCCTCAGGATGTCCGCGCCCGAGCCGACTCGTTTGCCGTTGGAAAGCTTCGTCGACGAGATGAAGCGGTATCTTCATCTGTTGCCCGAGGATGCCGCGCTGCTGAAGGAACTTCGTCCGCTCATGGAAAAATACCTTCCGGAAATGGCGGAGAGGTTTTATGCGCAGATTCCCCATCATCCGGGAGCGAGCCGGGTATTCACTGGCGGCGAAGCGCAGGTGCAGCGCCTTAAATCGACCTTACAGGTTTGGGGCCGCGGTCTGTTCAACGGCGTATACGACGAAGACTATGCCGAGGACCGGTATCGCATCGGCTTCCGCCACGTGCGGATCACCCTCGATCAGAAATACGTTATCAGCGCCATGGGCGTGGTGCGGGCGTTCCTGATGGAAAAGCTTTTCGACGAGTTTCCGGCGCGCGAGCAGCGGCTGGCCTACTCGCAGGCGCTCGGGAAAATCCTGGATCTCGACCTCAACCTGATGTGCGATTCGTATTTCCGCGCTACGATGGCGCACCTGCACACGCTCAATCAGGAACTGGAACAGGCGAGCGCGCAGCTTGCCGAAGCCAACGCAATCAAGGATGAGTTCCTCGCGCAAGTGTCCCACGACCTGCGCACGCCGCTAAACTCCATCCTGAGTTTTACCAAGATGGTTCTGGACGGGTTTTGCCGGGACCCGGAAGAGGAAAAGGAGGTACTGCGCGACGTTTTTAGTAGCGGACAGTTACTACTGCGGCTGGTAAATGATCTGTTGGACATTTCGGCGATCGAAGCGGGCAAGCTGGCTCTGGATCTCGAGGAAATCGAGCCACGTACGGTGTTGGATTCGACATTGCCGCTGGTGGCCATTCAAGCCGCCTCCAAGAATATCCGACTGATTGACGAGACGCTGGATCAGACGCTACCGACAGTCAAGAGCGACGAGATCCGTTTTCGCCAGGTGCTTCTGAATTTGCTTTCGAACGCAGTGAAGTTCACGGCGCAAGGATATGTGCTGGTCCGGGCGTTACATAATAAACACGAACGGCATTTGCGAATCGAGATTGAAGACACGGGGATCGGTGTTCCGATAGAGAAACGCAACGTTGTATTCGAAAAATTTGTGCGGCACGACCCGAAAGCGCTGCGTGGAGTCACCGGTTCGGGCCTGGGGTTGGCTATCGCCAAGAGACTTGTTGAAATGATGCAAGGAAAGATTGGATTGGAGGCCGGGCCAGGAGGTAAAGGCTCCGTCGTGTGGTTTACGCTGCCGCTGGCGACACCCATGTCGACGCCGGAGGCACCCGACCGGTGAACCGAGATACGCAACCCTTGCGCGGGAACCGCATCCTCATTGTGGAGGATAATGCCTTGGTGGCCAAATTCTTCCGCATGGCTCTGGAACGCGCAGGGGGATGCGAGTGCATCATCTCCGAGGACGTTCCTGAGATTCTCAGCCATGTTGCTGCAGGAGAAGTCGACCTGGTTTTGCTAGACGTGTCGCTAACGAATTCGGAGTGGAAAGGCCAGGCGATTAACGGCATCGAGCTTTGCCGCCTACTGAAAGAGAGATCAACTCGACGATTGCCGGTGCTGCTGGCCACGGCGCACGCAATGAGTGGCGACCGCGAACGTTTTCTGGAATCCTCCGGCGCGGACGGATATCTTGAAAAGCCGGTGTACGATTCCTCTGTGCTCGTCGAGAAGGTCCGCAGCCTCATCAACCCCTCCTGATGCCTTTGAGCGGTTTCGTACCCACTCCCGAAATGCAGGATTAGGAACGTAGTCCTTTCGATTTCCAGAGATCAGTTCCCATCTGTGAAACAATCGAAGCATCTTTCCAAGTCACTAAGGAGTGGTGAACACCGATTATGCTGGCCGTTCCAGTATTGTTACTTCTAGGCCTCGATCTGTTGATTTTCATCGCGGCAGGTCTCCTCTGGGATATTTCTCCTCAGAAAAAAGAAAACCTCCTGCTTTCCGGCCTGTTCCTGTGTTCTGGAATGCCTGCGCTGATATACCAGGTGGTTTGGCAACGCGCGCTGTTCGCGATCTATGGGGTGAACGCCGAATCTGTGGCCGCGGTTGTCAGCGCGTTCATGTTGGGATTGGGTCTGGGCGGGCTGCTTGGCGGATGGCTTTCTTCGCGGTTCCCCAGACTGGCGCTCATCTTGTTCGGTTTGTCGGAGCTAGGCGTCGCCGTATTCGGTCTGCTGTCGCTGCGGATCTTCCATTGGGTCGCCACGCTCACCGCAGGCGCTGGCTTGCCCTCGGTAATCGTATTTTCCAGTCTTCTCCTGATATTTCCCACTCTCCTCATGGGAGCGACACTGCCGTTGCTGGTAGAACATTTCGTCTCGCGTTCCGGGCGAGTTGGTCTTTCCGTTTCGCGGCTGTACTTCGCCAATACCCTAGGTTCCGCGATTGCCTGCTACGTTTGCGCGACTTTTCTATTGCGTGCTTTCGGTCAGAGTGGTTCGGTCACGATGGCAGCCTGTCTGAACACCATAGTTGGCGCTTCCGCTTATCTCTACGGGCGTCGCGCCCAGGCTCAAGGGCAGGTTGTCCATGAATTCGCCTCCGAAACAGCGGGAGCGCCTCCTGCGATTAAGCTGCCGACCGCCCTGCTGCTGGCCGCCCTCTCCGGTTTCCTGGGTCTTGGATTCGAAATCGTCTGGTTTCGTGTGTTTTCACTGGCTTCCTCCGATCGTGCCCCGGCTTTTGCCTTGCTCCTGGCGACCTATCTTGGAGGAATTGCAGCTGGCGCTTACGTGTCCGAGAAATTAACGGAGCGCGCCGACTCGCAGGACGTATTACGCACGATGGGAATTCTGTTGCTGGCTTCTGGAGCGCTATCTCCATTCCTTCCGCCGATGGTGGCCCAGCTCGTACACAGAAACATTTCCTATCTCTGGAGCGCGCCAGCCTTTTTCGCCATCGCCGCGATGACCGGAAGCGTGCTACCGCTCCTCTGTCAGGTTTCTGTTGCTGCCGATAAGGAAGCTGGGCGCCACGTGAGCCTGATCTATGCTGCAAACATTGCGGGCGCGGTTGCCGGTAGCCTGGGGATCGGGTTCGCATGGCTACAAGTCTTCGGATTGCGCGCGGTGTGTTTGCAGCTCGCGGCGCTGGGCGCGATCACAGGCGTCATCGTCCTCTGCTTGGCTCAACAAGCCAATTTCCGGAAACCGGCCTGGATCTGGGGATTGGTTCTAGTGTGCTTCACTCTGATTCCTCTTGCAGAGGGACAATATCATTTGCTTTTTGAACGGCTCATTTTTGGAGATCGTCCAGAATCCGGGTTGGATTTCGCGCACATCGTGGAAGGACGGAATGGGGTCATCTGTGTTACGGGAGACGGCGCCGTCTTCGGCGAGGGAGTGTATGACGGGCATTTCAATATCAACCCCCTACATGATGTGAATTATGTCGTTCGTGCCTATGCCGTCCTCGGAGTGCATCCATCACCGAAGCGCATGCTGATGATTGGGCTGGCGTCCGGTTCCTGGGGGCAAATCTTTGCGAATGATCCGCGAGTTTCGCATTTCGACGTCGTGGAAATCAATCCAGGCTACCTCAAGCTGATTCCACAATACGCTGCAATTCGATCGTTACTTTCAAACCCAAAAGTGAGCGTATACATTGACGACGGCCGGAGATGGGTGATAGCCCATCCAAATGAAAAATACGACCTTATCGTCGTAAACTCGACCTATCACTGGAGAAATCACAGCACAACGCTGCTTTCCAGAGAGTTTCTTCGATTGATTCGGCAACACCTGAATCCTGGCGGGATCTATTATTTCAACACGACGGAATCGAACGAATCGATGGCCACGGCGCTGAGCGTGTTTCCTCACGGTTTGCGGATCATAAACTTCCTGGCCGTGAGCGATTCTCCGATCGCTCTGGACCGCGAACGGTGGCTTCAGGAAATGATCGCGTTCCGCATTGACAACGACGAAGTGTTTAAGCCAGAGGCACCGGAAGGACAGAGAGTTCTTGCGGCGTATAGCGCGCTTGCAGAGACGGTTCACGCGCCCCCCCGCTTCCTCAGCCTGGAGAGCGGAGCCTCCTTGCGCGCACGGCTCGGGAGCTTGAGGATCATCACCGATGACAATATGGGAAGCGAATGGGAGTCCAGGAGTGAGATGCCCTGGCGTCAATGATCACGGGGGCTAGTGTTGATAAAGGCCAAGCTGCGCCGCGCTGGTACATGAGCCGACCGGCCAAGGAGCATCGAGTCAGTCAAGGCGCTGATCTAACCCAACGTTGCGTCCAGAACTTCGCGGAGAAGGTCCTTTTTTTGCGGCGAAAGCTTCGTTCCCTGGGCAGTCAGATAAAAGACGTCAATTGCCTTCTGTCCCTCGGTATCGATTAGTGCAACGTCGATGTTGCATCCCTGCCTTGCCAGCGCGGATCCAACTTCATAGAGCAAACCTGGCCGATCCTGCGTGACCACTTCCATTAGCGTGGAGTGATCCGACGAATTGTCATCAAACTGAATGGACGTACGGAAGGTAACCTTGGGTGGCTTCGCCAAGGCAGCGGCCAGGCGGCCCTTCAAGAGCGGCTCCAGGGGTTGCTCGCCGTTGACTACGTCCGCAATGCTTTGCTGTAGCCGGGTGTGTTCGCTGGGATTGAGCTCCAGCGTGTGGTGGAGATCCACGAAATGAAATGTATCCAGCACCACACCCGCGGAATTTGCGAAAGCATCCGCCTTGACGATATTCATCCCCCACGCGGCCAATGCGCCGGAGATCGCGGCGAACAGAGCGGGGCGGTCCGCGGAAAGCAGCGTAAGCTCGAACGCATGCTGGCGTTCCTTTAGATGGGTTTGCACCGGCTGTTCTCCAAGCTTCTCGTACAGCGAAAAGTGCAAGGCAATCTCTTCGGGCGAATGCACGGAGAGATACCGCCGGGGGAAGCCTTCGAGGAACCGCTCCATCTCCGCTTTCGATGCCTGTCCGGATTGCTGCTTCACTTCTTCGAGTAGCAGGGCTTCGTCCGAAACGTGCAAACGATCGCGATCGACGGTGCGACTGAAGTGGTTGGACGTGGCGACGAAGAGCTGCCAGAGCATTTCCGATTTCCAGGGAGTCAACGCCTCTGGATTTACAGCGTGAATGTCCGCATAGGTCAAGAGGCAGAGCCGCTGGAGGCGCTCCTGAGAGTTGACCACGGCCGCGAACCCGGAAACCGTCGCGGGGTCGAAGATGTCGCGGCGCTGCACAGTGGCAGACATATCGAGATGGTGTTCGATGAGAAAATGGACCTCGTTCTTTTCTTCCGGAGTCAGGTCCAAACGGGCGGCCGCAGTTTCGAGAGCCTGCAGGCTGCCGGCCACGTGGCTTTCCACGGGCATCCCCTTGCCCACATCGTGGAGCAGCAAAGAAAGAATCAGCAAATCCCGGCGCTCGACGGTCCGCCACAGCGGAGCGAATTGTGTGGCGCGCGCGTCCGCCGGGGCCCCGAGTTCCTGCAGGTGTTCGATGGCCCTGAGCGAATGTTCGTCCACAGTGTAGCGGTGATAAAAATCACGGACCACCAGGGAATCAATTGCCCGGAATTCTGGCAGCACCTCGATCAACAAACCTAGGCGGTGCATTGGCCGCAGTGCGAGCGACGGAAAGTCGCCACCGAGGATGTCACTCAACACCGGCCACGTGATGCGCGTATTTTTCTGCGGTATCTCGGGATGGGTCATGATGTAGGCAATCCCGCGCTCTGCTTCGCGGCTTAACGAGACGCCAAGGTGCGCCGATTCCGTGAGGAATCCGTAGATGGCCTGGCGGTCCGAAAAAGCCTGCTCATTGGATAGCTCGAGCAGGCCGTCGCGGACAGTAAATGGTTTCCCGTTTGGAGCCTCGGCCTTCGTGCCGGGCATCGCGTTCATGAGCCGCTGGCGCAAAGAAAGCGCCGTGGCGGGGCGTTGCTCCATATATCTGAGCAATTGGCGGTTGAGCGTGCGGGCATGGCGGAAATAGAGGCGCATCCATTCGGCGGCGTTGCGACGAAGGTTGTCGTCAACCCCGAGCAGGCGCTCTGCAGCCTCGGCCTGGAGTTCGTAGGTGAGGGTATTGTCGTTGCGGGCGTTGCTGTAGTGCAGGAAACAACGGATGCCGCTCAAAAACTCGACCGCGCTCCGGGTCATCTCGTCTTCGTTCAGTGGGCTGATCCGGGGATCGCGGCGGTCCCCCGCGAGCTGCCGCATCCAGACCGTGGTGTGGTAATCGCGGAGGCCACCGGGTGCTTCCTTCACGTTCGGTTCCAGGTGAAAAATTGTATTGCCGTACCGCGAAAGCCGTTCGCGGGTGAGTCTCTGCAGTTCCGAGAGGAGGAGCGGCCGGGCTTGCTTTTCGGGGCCCGCCAGGATTTTGGAATTTAGTCTTTCGAAGAGTTGCAGATCGCCGTCCAGAAACCGGCGGTCCAGCATAGCAAGATGGAATTCCGCGTTGGATTCTTCTATGGATTTGCACTCGTCCAGCGTGCGTCCCGCAGAACTCACGCGAAAGCCCAGGTCCCAGAGGGTGCGGGAAAATTCCGAAATCAACGGCCTGAATTCGCCCTCAGCTTTTTCACTCCCGAACAAAAACAGGAGGTCCAGATCCGAGTAGGGAAACAGCATTTCCCTGCCGTAGCCCCCGAGCGCGAGAAGGGTCATTCCCGAGGGTGGTGCACCGCGTACCTGGAGCAGTTCGCCGAAAACTCTTTTGATGGTGTTATCCGCCAACTCACACAACTGCCGCAGCGTCTCACGCGCACCCGCTCCGTTTTCGAATAGTTTGCGAATCCGCTCGCGCTGGGCTTCGCACTGCGGGCCCAGTTCTGAAAGCGGCGTCACCGGATTCTCTTCCATTTTCTTAGTATTGTGCGGGCGAAAGTTTGGAACGAGACTCGGGCGCGGGGAAGACATCGGGGTCCTTACAGGGCGCTTTCGCCGCGTTCCTCATTGCGAATGCGAATTGCGTCGTCAATCCGGCTGAGGAAAATTTTCCCGTCTCCGATTTTGCCGGTCTTCGCGCTTTTCAGGATGGTGTCCACGGCGCGATTCACGAGATTGTCCGGCAGTACCAGTTCCAGTTTGATCTTGGGCAGCAAATCCACCGTATATTCGCGGCCGCGGTAAACTTCGGTGTGCCCTTTCTGACGGCCGTGCCCGCGCACCTCCGTCACTGTCATACCGTCAATGCCGATTTCCAGCAGTGCGTCCTTTACCGATTCGAATCGCGACGGCTGAATAATCGCTTCAATTTTCATCATACCGGTCTCTGCTCCCGCCTGCCGTTATTTCCGCCTGCGCGTTGCTAGGCTTCCAGGTTGTAGGCCTCTTCGCCATGCTGCGTAATGTCCAGCCCCTCAATCTCGTGTTCTTCGGTGACTCGAATGCCGGTCAAGGCGTCCACGATTTTCAGAATCACGAATGTCCCCACGACTGCGAAGATCCATGCCAGAAGAATGCCGACGAGCTGATTGCCGACCTGGCTCCAGTGCCCGTCAAAGCCGCCAACCGCTTTGTCCTCGCCGAAAATCGGGTTGATCACACTCTGCGCACAAACTCCGGTAAGAAGGGCGCCGATGGTGCCGCCGGCGCCATGGACGCCGAACGCGTCAAGGGCATCATCGTACCCGAAAATGGCCTTGAATTTTGTGACCATCCAGTAGCAGAAAGCGCCCGCGATGAACCCGATCAACAAGGCGGGCAGCGGACCAACAAAACCGGCCGCTGGAGTGATGGCGACGAGTCCGGCGACGGCTCCGGAGATAGCCCCCAGTGCGCTGGCCCGGCCATTTTTCAGCCATTCGGCTGCGCTCCAACTCAACGCCGCCGCAGCCGCACCGAAATGAGTAGCCACAAAGGCGCTGCTCGCAAGGCCATTGGAGGCCAAGGCGCTTCCCGCATTGAACCCAAACCAGCCTACCCACAGCAGGCAGGCGCCAATGAAGCTCAACACCAAGCTATGCGGCGGCATGGCCTGTTTTGGGTAGCCGGCGCGCTTGCCCATATATAACGCGCACACCAGCGCGGAAACTCCCGAGGTAATATGCACGACCGTGCCGCCAGCAAAATCGAGCGTTGGGAATCTTCCGCCCATTGACGCGTTCAGGAATCCGCCTTTGCCCCAGACCATGTGCGCCATCGGGGCATAGACGACCAGAAACCAGAGCGTCATGAAGAGCAGTGTGCCGGAAAATTTCATGCGCTCTGCGGTTGCGCCGGTGATCAGCGCCGGCGTAATGATCGCGAACATCAACTGGTAAATCATGAAAGTCAATTGCGGAATCGAGCCCGAATAATCCGCATTAGGCGTCACGCCCACGCCGCGCAGCAGCGCGAACTGGAAATTCCCGAGCACCGGGCCACTGCCGCCAAAGCACAGGCTGTATCCGACCAAAGCCCATAGGACGGTGATCAACGCCATCAGAGCGAAGCTCTGCATCATGATTGCCAGAACGTTTTTGTGGCGGACCAAGCCTCCATAAAAGAGTGCCAGACCCGGCCCGGTCATCATCAGGACCAGCGCCGCGCTCACAAGCATCCACGCGTTATCGGCGGAGGATTGCGCAGCAGTCACCCGTCGATCGAGTTGGGCGAGTTTATCGGCAACGGCCTTGGGCACTTCCGGTGAGGAGGGGGCTGCTGCGGTTGAGGAAGAGGAAGTATCTTGCGCGTGTGCGGGGAGGGAACTCAGTACCAGGCCCAACAAACAACAACTGAGAATTCCGGTGCGCTTCATCGATACAGTTCTCCAAAGCGAAAGGTTTGCGCCCACCCGCTGCGGGATCAATGACTGAATGCTTCTGGGGTGCCCACGTGATGGCCCAAATTATACGCACCAGGCTTGGGAGTCGAGGATTGAAATTTTGCTGGCGAGGATTCAATTTTCGGATAGTTGGCCGGCTAAAGCCTTTCTTTTTATTTCGCCCGCGAAGTGGTCGGCATCCCGCGTCGGCCGGGGTATGCGATACCCGTCGCAAACGGCGAGGGTCAACCGGATGGCGGATTCCAGGCTGACGCGATGGCCCTGTGAGACGTAGATCGGGCGCACGCCGGTCCGGGTACGCAGAACGGCCCCGATGCGTTCGCCTTGTGACTTTTCGTCGACCAATGGGACCCAGTTGCCTGCTCCGGCCGGAACCTTCGCATGAGTCCCGAGGAGCAGGCTTTTTGCACAGCCAACGGAAGGGCGATCCATTACTACGCCCAGGTGCGAGGCCAGCCCCATGCGGCGCGGATGCGCGTACCCTTGCGCATCACAGAAGAGTAGGTCAGGCAAGGCGCGCAACTTGTCCAGGGCATCGAGGAGCACGGGAATTTCGCGAAAGCTCAACAAACCCGGGACATAGGGGAAATGCAGAGATCGCACGGCGTAGGTGCGCTCGAGTTCCTGCAACTCCGGAAAGCGGTACACCACAACACATCCGATTGCCCGATTTGCGGCCCGCAACCGACTCCAGCGCCTAGAAGGTTTTTTTAACGCCTGGGAACCCACGAGAACAAACGATGCATCCAGGCCGGCCACGGTTTGGATCTTTCCAAAATCGTCCTCGCTTTTCCAATATAAACGCAGATTCTGCTGGACCTGGCGGGCTTCGGCCGGGGTGACCTGCCAAGAGTGACTGTGCGTGACCCCAATTGACTTGTCCTTCATGCCTATCATCGTATAATGCAAAGGCCGCCGACGCCCTGATGCCTTGCGGCCACCCGATGCCTTTGCGAATCGAACGTTAAGGATTGATGGCGATGAGCTTGCACGCACCACTGGAAGTTTCCTCGCGCGAAGCCAACGGCATCCATTATGTGGATGTGCACGGACGTCTAACTATCGGCGACCCGAGCGAGCATTTGAGTTCGTTTATGCAGGACCTGGTGGCGAAAGGAGCGCGCAAGGTCATCGTCAACTTGAACGAGATTCCCCAGATTGACAGCTCGGGCATCTCTGCCCTGGTAAAGCTTTCCATTTCGCTGGCCCGTCAGGGGGGAGGGCTGCATCTGGTTTGTGGTGAAGGGCGGGTTCGCGACGCGTTGACTGTGACCCGCCTTGTCGAAGCTATTCCCACCTATCCAACCGAGGCCGCAGCACAAGCGGGCTTCTGAATTATCGTCGGTCCAACTGACCTTTCGTCCGAGTCTCTTGAGTCCTGCCGCATAGCCTAAAGGACCAAAGCTGAGAACGCGGAAGAAATGCTCTGGCGGAGCGGCAATGTAGGATGGAAGGGCAATTCCTGTCGCGACGTTTTTTGAGAAAATCTTTTCGATCGGTGGAGCGGAGCTAACCGCCCTTTTTGAGCTCGGCGAGTACGAGTTTGGCGAGTTCTTTCAAAGTTTCAAAGACGCCAGTGCCGTTGATGGCTACGCCCTCAATCACCGGTTCGCCTTTCTTCTGAAGCTGTTTCTTCAGGTCGTCCACAGTCATGGCGTTGGGCAGGTCACGCTTGTTCAACTGCAAGACGTAAGGAATCGTGTCGAAATTGAGATTGTGTTCCTTCAGGTGTTCCTGCAGGTTTTCCATCGTCTCGAAATTGGCGTCCAGCCGTTCTTCCTGCGAATCGGCAACGAAGACGACGCCGTCGGCGCCCTTCAGGATTAGTTTACGGCTGGCCTCGTAGAACACCTGGCCGGGCACCGTGTAGAGATGAAAGCGAGTCTTGAATCCGCGAACAGTTCCCAGATCCAACGGCAGAAAATCGAAAAACAGCGTGCGATCGGTCTCCGTTGCGAGGGAGACCATCTTACCCTTCAAATTCTGGCCGGTATGGTCATAGATCCACTGCAGATTCGCGGTCTTTCCGCCGAGACCTGGACCGTAATACACGAGCTTGCAGTTAATTTCGCGCGCAGGAAAATTTATGAAAGGCACGAGTCGTCAACCTGAGTTCCACATAAAACTTATAGCACACGCATGCAGGGCAGACCAGACCGGCGCTTCGCCCTACATCTACCTGGTAAAGTCTGTCCTTAGTGTCGCGGAGAAGCATTCCTGCGGGGGAAGTAATTTTCGAGGGTGGTGCTGTTCGGTTAAGGCTATCCATCAGGGCACTTTCCCACCGGCGTGCTTCTCAACTCAGTGCCTGCATTGACGTTCGACAACGCCTCTGCTAGCATTCGCGCCATGGCGAAAGCGCAAAAATCCTCCTCCGGCTCTTCAGGGCGAGCCAAGGCTTCCTCCAAGAGCTCCTCCAAATCGAAGAAAAAGAACAGTTTACCGGCTCCTCCCCCGCAGCGTGGCGGCGTGGAACTGGTCGACCCTCGCGTTCAGGCTCAGATGAAGTTATACGAAGAGGCCATGAACCTTTTCCACCAACAGAAATTTCAGCGTTCGAAGCAGGAGCTGGAGCGTGTGCTTGAGGGTCCGAGCAAGGAACTCGCCGATCGCGCGCGCACCCATCTGCGGATTGTCGAGCACCGTATGAAGCCGACGTCCGAGCAAAATCCGAAGTCGCCCGAGGAGCACTATCAGCGTGGCGTTGCGATGATGAATCTGGGCCGCTGGGATGAGGCTCGCGAAAGCCTGGAAAAGGCGCGCAGACTGGCACCCAAACTCGACCACGTGCACTATGCGCTTGCGGCCCTCGATTGCCTGACGGGCGAAGCGGATTCAGCCATGGCTAACCTGAAAATCGCCATTGATCTGCGGCCCGCGAATCGTTTCCACGCCCGCAATGACGAGGATTTTGCCTTCCTGCAGGAAGACCCCCGGTTCACCGAACTGCTGTATCCTGAGAAGGACGGTTACCCCGGGTAATTGGGCTCAGCCAGACTCCGACCTGAATATCGACCTGAGTTGCGGAGGCTCGGCATGAGTGGCTTGTCTGGTTCTTCCGCGGTCAGCCCAACCACGACGGACCGTAACACCCAGCGACTGCGTTGAACCTGACCGGGATGCCCGGAAGCGGGAATACCTTTGAAGAAGAAGAGGTTCGCCAGAAAGAAGCCCGCGGTTCGAGGTACGCGCGTCGTCGTTCTCGGCGGCGGCACAGGCCTTTCCTCCCTGCTGCGGGGATTGCGGGAACATGTTGTGCGCGGACCCGTTCGGCTCCCGACGAAGGAGCGTCCAATTTCGGACCTTGCTGCGATTGTTACGGTCACGGATGACGGCGGAAGTTCCGGACGGCTTCGCCGCGAGAACCGCATGCTGCCGCCCGGCGATATCCGCAACTGCATGGTGGCACTGTCGAAGGATGAAGCACTGCTGAGCCGGCTCTTCCAGTACCGGTTTCAAGCAGGGAACGGCTTGCGGGGCCACAGTTTCGGTAATCTCTTTCTCGCCGCGCTAACTCATGTCACCGGGGACTTCGCCGAAGCGGTCCGCGTTTCCAGTCAAGTCCTCGCGATCCGGGGCCGAATTTTCCCTTCAACCACTTCCAACGTGCAGTTGGTTGCAACCCTGGTGAACGGCAGGCGGGTGCACGGGGAGACCAACATTTCCCGCAGCAAAATCCCTATCCGGAAAATCGAGTTGAGCCCGCGCCGTGCACACGCGCTGCCCGCGGCAATCGATGCTATCCAACATGCGGATCTCATTCTCATGGGCCCGGGATCGCTTTACACGAGTGTGATTCCCAATCTCTTGATACCGGAAATCACGCAGGCCGTCATCCGATCACGCGCGCCTCGCGTCTACATTGCTAATTTGATGACCCAGCCGGGCGAGACCACTCATTATTCCCTGAGCCAGCATCTCCGGGCCATCGAAAATCATGTGGGGACGCGAATCTTCCATTATGTAATTGCGAATCGAAAGACGATATCGCGGGAAGTTGCGTACCGTTACCGCGCGGGAGGGGCAGAGACGGTGGTCATCGACCGCGCGAATCTGGCTAAGATGAAGGTGCGCCTGATTGCGGATGATCTGCTGGAGGAACACGAGGTGATCCGTCACGATTCACGGCGCCTTGGCGATCTTCTTGTGCGCGAGTTTCTATTGTCCTCGCGTCGGCGTTAGCCTCTCCGCTTATTTCGCGAACTCATTCGTGAGCTTCCCACGGATCACGGTGATCGAGGCTTTCGGCAAATCCATTTCTTGCCCGCCGCTCCACTCGATCTGTGAGACGCTAGCCGGTCCGTCTGGATTGGCATGACTCATCGGGCCGGACGGATGCCAAACGTATTGTGCTGCGCCGAACGTGGTCACTTGTACGGCGCCCGAGAACTGCGCAGCTTCCGAGAGTGCGCCTTCGTTGAGAACAAGGCGGACGTTGTGGTCGTTGCTGGGGTCTTTGTTGACCAGCAGAAACGACCATTCGCCGTTAGGGCGTTTCACGGCGTACGCGGTAATAAGCGTATGCCCCGCTTCGTCCCGCAAATCTGCAACTGCAGGATAAAGATAGTGCATTCCGGAGCCGTGTTTGACCCACTGCAGGTTCAGGAGTTGGCTCGCGAAATATTGGGCCGTGTGTTGTTGAATTTCCAATTTGTCGTTGGCCACAAAATTTCCGTAAGTGCTCCAAGCGTGGCATCCGGAGCGCAGGGGTTCGGGCTGGATGGGCGAGTGATAATAGGCCGCGCCGCCATGGCTGAGGAACGCGCCAACGCTGTCGGCCAGCCAGAGCGCGGAAAAAACATCCTGCATGGGGTCGGTGAGCTCCCAGGAAAGGCCGCTTTCCGTAATCATCAGAGGCACGCCCGGCGGCACACCATCGGCGCGCCACACGTCGAGAATGTGCTCGACGAGTTCCGGTTCGCGGTAGAGATCCGCCCAATTGATATCACAAGGTGGAAAGGGGTAATGCTCGAAGGAAACGAAGGAAAGATCCTCAATTCGGCCGTGCGACTTTAGATATTCCACGAATCGGCCGAGCCAGGAAGTGCGATCTTGCGCGTCTGGCCAGGCCTTAATGTCCTCGTTAGAGCCGGTGAAAATCGGGCCACCCAGTTTCAGTTTTGGGTCGACTCGGTGCAGCGCTGTCGCCCATTGGAGATAAAGCGCCGCGTAGTCTTCCGGCAGCATGAACTGTCCGTCGGGTTCCTCGCCCATCTCCACATAGGCAATCGGATAGCCGCGTTTTTCGAGATAGGAAATTTCCGCTGCACTGTCGTCCGGCGTGGAATAGACCATCGCCACAGGAATCATCGCTGGCAGGTGATTCGTGTAGCCACTTGTGAAAAACAGATCGAAACCGGTTTGAATGCGTGAGGGAATCAGATCGGACTCGCGGTGCCAGGGATCGGTAGATGAAACCTGAGTCATCGTTTGCGCCTGGCCGGGCGTGTGGTGCACCAGATCCACGAATTCGCCCCGCGAGTTGTAATTGCCGGCTGCAATCTCGAAGATGGCGTAACCGACGCAGTTGCGTACGTCCGAGACTCCGTGCGCGTCGCAGGTATTCGAGGAGCGCGTCATCAAAATACGTAGAAATCGCGTGGCCACCGGCCTATCGGCGAGACGTTGCACGCTTTTTCCGCCGTTGCCGGCAGTGACCTCACCTGCTGGAAACTTCAACCACGCGCCCTGATCCTGCTTGTTGAGAGCATCTTCCTTCCCGGTCCAATAATCCACTTCGTAATTCCTGGCATAGGGATTGGCCCAGGTGATTTCGATCGCTTTGATATCCTGCGGTGTTCCGAAATCCAGCACCACCCACTGCGGATGAAGCGTGTCGGACTCGCCGGTAAATCTCTCGGCGAGATAGGGATTGCTTTTCCAGAAGCTCGCGGGATCGCCATCGGTCAGCCGCGAGTATTCGAATTGACCCGCGTCACTTCGCGTTGACCCGCGATGCGGCAGCGCATACCCATACGATTTACGCAGAAAATCCGCCGGTTCAGGACTCCCGGTGAAATAGCCCTGGTTATTTTTCGGGTCGCTCCAGGCCCCACGAGAATTCCAGTGCCACGCATCAATGGTGAGCTCGGTGTTTTGCCGATAGGTGATGGGGCCCCAGCCCGCCGAGAGCGATTCCTTGATGACGGGCGCATTGTAAACGGCGTCGAACTCTCGGGCGGGTAGGATGTCCATGGAGCTTCCCATCGCTTTGTCGGGATCGAACGCGACGGCCCGCTGGGGCGAAACGTCCACACGCACCCTCTGTGCGGGAACCGGCAAAGCGCTGATTAGCAGAAATAACCACGACAATAATCGAACGCGTCGCGCAGTATTGATCGTCATCGGCCGGCACCCTCCCCTGCGACCGCTATTATATCGATTTAATAAGGAAACAATCGATATGCGAGGATTACTTCGGTGGGTGGTAAGTGATTTGTCCCCTGGCAAGCGCTCCGCATTCCCGCTAACATTTGAGGCGCAATCTGATCGCTCCCCGGAGAAAACTTATGTCTACGTTTGGCCTTATTGAATACAAAGACGCTAATCCTGCCGTGAAAGCCGTGTACGACGACATCATGGCAACCCGCAAAACCGACTACATTAATAATTTCTGGAAGGCCATCGCGCACGACGCGGCCCTGTTGAAGCGCACCTGGGAAGACCTAAAGGGCATCATGGGCCCTGGGGCTCTCGATCCGCTCACCAAGGAACTTCTGTACATCGCCGTCAGCGTTACGAACAACTGCCACTATTGCATCGCCTCGCACACGGCATCAGCTTTTGCGAAAGGTATGACCCCGGAGATGTTCAAGGAACTGCAAGGGGTGATTGGCATGGCCAATGAGACGAACAAACTTGTGACGGGTTATCAAGTGGCGCTGGATGCGCGCTTTCAGCCGCCTCTCGAGATCAACAAGAAATAGATTCCTGGCCCCCCCCAATCTAAAGACACGAGCAGCCTCACTCGTGCGCTCCCTAAAAGGGTGCCTTTGGCAGATGGCGGGTTTCTGCGTTTTGGAGGCGACCCGCCGTCCTCTCCTAACTGGCCGTGGATTCAACCATTTGCCCCAATGCTCACCTTCACTCTTCGCGCACATGCTTCCCACTGTGGTACTTGCGTACTATATGGCTGCCTTCCGCACAATCCCACCATATAGAGGTACACCAGGGAACCCCTGTCCTTCGGGCTCGTGCGTCCCAATCCAGTTTGCGTGAGTGGTCTATGACACCGATTGTGAAAGATTTAGAAAACGCCGTTACACCTTCCGCGCCGGGCCAAGCGTCCACGGGAAATTCTAGCGCTGGGACGCCCGCACGACCGCAGCCTGTCGCTCTAGAAGTGCCTGTCACCGTCAATGGAGCGCGCACGGTAGATGGGTCAGAAAAACGCGAGCCTTTCTCCGAAAAATCCGCCACGGTCCTTGTGTTTGGACATGGGGCGGTAATCCGCCTTGCTGCCTCGCTCGCGCCGGGGCAGCTTGTGTTTCTTACAAATGAGAAATCCAGGAAGGAAGTCGTATGCCAGGTTGTGAAGTCCAAATCCGACGGGAACGCGGTCGGTTATGTGGAACTTCGCTTCACTGAGCCTGCACCCGGCTTCTGGGGCATGCGGTTTCCTTCCGATACGGTGCTTCCGCAGGCCGCCTCGCGGCCAGCGGCACCTTCGTCGGCTCCAGTCCCGGCCAAAGCCGCCGTGCCTGCAGTCCCCGTGGTCAGGCCGCCAGCTGCACTGGACCCCGTTGTGCCCGCAAAGCCTGTTGCGCCTGCGGCATCCTCGCCGGTGTCTCCGGTTTCGCAGATTGCTCCTTCTCCCGCGATTTCCGAGATTTCTGCGCGGGTGCCTGTGAGCGCTCCTCCCGCGCCAGAGCCAAAGATTTTGTTCCCGACGCCGGTGCCTCCGCCGTCTTTCGCGTCACCGGAAGTTGCGACACGGCAGGCTCCCATTGCCTCAGCTCCACCGGCGGTGGTCGCGGAGTCCAAGCCCGCGGTTCCGATCAGTTCGGCACCGGCCGCTTCCGGTACTTCCACGGAAGAACTCAAGCAGCAGGCTGCGAGGCTTCAGGAACAGCTTAGCTCGCTACTTTTTACGGAGAGCGCAAAACCGATGCCTCAGGTCCCCACGACCGAGACCGAGAGCGCGCCGGAAATCGCCCCGAAAGCTGTGGACCATTCGACGGCCTCGCCGGAGCAAGTCCCCTCTGCTCCAGCGAAGACGCCGCTGCCAGTCGCGAAATCACACGTGGCTTCCCTGGAAGTCGAAGAGATCAAAATTCCGTCCTGGTTGGCGCCGCTTGCGCGGGAAACGGACACGCCTACACCCTCAACCAAGGTCAACTCATTTCACGTGGATGGGACTAACTCAGACGTCGAATCGGTGATCCCGCAAACCCCGAACGAACTTGTTCTTTCGGAGGCCCAGGACTCTTCGCGCCGTCCGGAAGCGGCGGTGTTTGGCGGCCAACTTCTCGGCGAGACTTCGCACTCTGTCGCCAGACCGGCCTCCAAATCGAAGATGGGCTTGTTCATTGGAATTGCCGCGACGTTGCTCCTCGTGGCCGGCGGAGCGTGGTACTCCCGCCAGCCTGGAAACGCCATTTCCGCGATGCTTTCGGGTGATTCCGCTAGTTCAAAACAGCCGGTGTCGTCACGTCCCGCTGAGAACCCTTCGGTGGAATCTGCGCCAGCGCGTGCGGCGGCCTCTGGCCGCTCTCCAGAACCCGCTAGAGTGAATCCCCCTGTCGAACCGGCGCCGATCCCAAGCGCGCTTGTCGAACGTGCTTCCCGCAATTCGAATCCAGCAGCGTCGGCCACGCATGTCGTACAACCGGAGCCCGAGGAACCGAAGAAGCCCTCGCTGGGCGACGTTCGGCTGGCCGCACCGGTTGTCAATCACGACGAGGAAGGTTCGAGCGGTTCCGCTTCGGCGCCTTCCCTAGAGCTCAATCAGCCTGTCTCTAGTTCGAACCCGATTCCCTCCCTCGCTGGTGCACATCGAGCGGGGCCGGTTGCCCCGACTCCAGTTGGCGGCGAGGTGAGGCCAGCCAAGCTGATCAAATCGGTGGCTCCTGATTATCCGGTCGTAGCTCGCACCCAGCATGTTTCCGGCGACGTGCAAATCGACGCCCTGATTGATGCCGAGGGAAACGTCGGCGCCATGAAAGTGCTCTCCGGCTCCCCGCTGCTGCACCAGGCGGCTCTGAACGCATTGAAGCAATGGAAGTATCAGCCCGCCGAACTCGACGGCAAGCCCACTTCGATGCACCTTACGGTGACCATCCAGTTCCGCGTGCAGTAGCCGATCGGTGTGATCCGTGTTCTTGGGCTTACTTCGCGGCGAGGCGTGGAGCAATGTCCTCGAATGCGCTCTTTGAACTGGAAATGACCTCATTCGCTCCAAGGTTCTCCAGAATCTCGGCAAAGTCGTCTATGTAGCAACGCACAATGATGTGCGCTTTGGGATTGCGATCCCGGGCCTTCTTGGTGACCAGAAGCGCCGTCTCGACGTTATTTGTCGCGACGATCACCGTACGGGCATACGCCACACCCGCGTCCACAAGGGTTGACTCCTGTTTGGCGTTGTCCACGATGACCGGCTCGCCCAGGCGGACCAAGTCGTCCACTACCATCGAGTCCTGGTCCACGAGAACATATGGCAAATGAGCATCACGCAAATGCCGAACGATCCGTGCGCCCAGGTGCGTATATCCCACCACGAGTACGTGATTTCTCAGTTCGGCTGCCAGCATGCGGCATCCCTCCTCGGGGTCATATCGCTGCAAGGCCTGCAGCAGGAAAATGGAAATGACGATTCCGAACAGTACGCACTGGCCCCAAAAAGAATAGAGTTCCCAGAGTGTCCCGGAACTTTTCTCGAGGTAGACGGCATTGAGAAAAGCGTCGCGGAAACTCAGCCCACCCACGTGGCGGAAAATCAGCAAGCCCAGGAGGAACCAAGCGCTGATTAAGACAAATCCCCAACGGGCCTGGCGTACAAAGAGTTTGGTCCGGATCCAGAAGTATCGCTTCATAATCAATCGCAAATCGTAGTGAGACTGGTGTCCGCCGTCAACGTCACATTTCTACTAACGCAGCGTTGGCGGGTTCCGCTGGTGATTCGCAATCAGGTGGTTCCCAACCTTGCGGACTACCGGTCCTCTACGTATACTGCAAACCCGGCCATATTCAGGTCCGGCGGCTGGGTAGCTCGCCTGTGACCTCCTGTTTGGCCCCACTTTTCACGCCTGCGCGGTTCAACCAGGCGAACATTGCTGCACAGCCGGCCGCTCCCGGAGCTGTCTTGGCAAAGGAGATTTTTGCATGCCGCTTACCCCTGCGCCGGAGGAAATGAATGTTTATCAGAACGCCGAGGCACGCTTTGAAGTCGCCGCCAACAAGCTGGGCCTGGAACAGGGCGTCTATCGCTATCTGAAATATCCGGATAAAGAAATCACGCTGTACATCCCTGTTGGGATGGACAACGGCCAACTGGAAGTCTTCACTGGCTACCGGGTGCTGCATTCCACGGTTCGCGGTCCCGGAAAGGGCGGCATTCGCTTTGCGCCGGACGTCAGCCTGGATGAAGTGCGCGCCCTTTCGGCCTGGATGACCTGGAAGTGCGCAGTGGTGGACATTCCGTTTGGCGGCGCCAAGGGGGGGATCATCTGCGACCCGCGCAAGATGTCGCGCGGCGAACTTGAGCGCCTGACGCGGCGTTACACGGCGGAGTTATCCGATTGGCTGGGTCCCGAGCGCGATGTTCCGGCCCCGGACGTAGGCACCAACGATCAAACCATGGCCTGGGTGATGGACACCTACGCGATGCACGCCCGGCAGGCCACGACGGCGGTCGTCACTGGGAAGCCCATTGAGCTCGGCGGTTCCCGAGGTCGCCGGGAAGCCACGGGGCGCGGGGTAATGATCTGCGTGGATAAAGCTCTCGCAAAGCTGGGGATGAATAAGGAAGACACGCGGGTCATCATTCAGGGATTTGGGAACGTCGGTTCGCTTGCCGCAGAACTCATGCAAAAAGCGGGCTACCGGATCATTGGGCTTGCTGACATCGGCGGGGGGCTCTACAACGAAAACGGGTTCGACGTGCCCAAAGTCATCGAATGGGTATACACGAACAAAAAGCCGTTGCAGGAATTCCCCAGCGGGGGAACGAAAATGAGTTCGCGCGACATCCTCTTCCAGCCTTGCGACGTGCTGATTCCCGCAGCGATCGAAAACCAGATTACGGAGCAGAACGCCCACCAGGTGCAGTGCAAGATCCTCTGCGAAGGTGCCAACGGCCCCACAACTTGGCAGGCCGACGCGATCATTGATGCCAAGGGGGTTTTCACCGTCCCGGACATTCTCGGCAACGCCGGGGGCGTCACGGTCAGCTACTTTGAATGGGTGCAGGACCGGCAGGGATTTTTTTGGCGGGAGAGCGAGGTCAATGAGCGGCTGCTGGACGTGATGGAACGCTCCTTCGACGAGGTCGTGCGATACGCGGAAATCCATCGCGTGAACAACCGGATTGCGGCGTACATGTTGGCCATTGACCGTGTAGCCACAGCGCTCAAGCTGCGCGGCATTTACGCGTAATTTACACTTGGCTTTCCAGGCTCAGGGGCGTACTCTCTCTGCCAGAAGCGTCGCCTTATTCGAAAATTATTTTCGGTTTGAACAAAAGATTCGACCGAGGAAGGAGCCCGAGCCGTGCCCACGGACTCGTCGCCCGAAGTCACCGCGAAGCTCGAGGAACACTATCGTCGCGAAATTTGCCTTGTGGGGCGCTGGATGTACGAGCGCGGGCATATTGTTGCGCTGGAAGGCAATCTTTCGATCCGTCTGGACGCCAACCGCATCCTGACAACACCCACCTGCATGAACAAGGGTATGATGTCGCCGGAAGATTTGGTGATCATGGACATGGACGGGCGGCATCTGCAGGGGGATCGGAAGATTTCCTCCGAAGCTGGAATGCACCTGCTCTTTTACCGGATGCGGCCAGATGTGCAAGCGGTGTGCCACGGCCATCCCTCCACTGCAACAGGTTTTGCCGCCGCGGGTCTGGGCCTGGACCAGGCACTGCTACCTGAAGTCGTCGTGAGTCTCGGAAAGATCCCTCTGGTGCGCTATGCGACGCCGGGAACACCGGAATTGGGCGCCGTGCTCGAGCCCTATGCACCTCACTACGATGCGCTCTTGCTCGCTAACCATGGCGCTGTCACCTGCGGTCCCGACCTGCGGACGGCATTCTTCCGAATGGAAACCCTTGAACACTTTGCGAAGATAGCTTTAACTGCCAGGATCGTAGGGGAACCGCAACTGCTCTCAACCCGCGAAGTGGCCAAGCTGATGGCCGCTCGGACCCGGTATCATGTGACACCACCGCCCGGCGGAGGCGCAGAACTTCCGCTCACTTGTGACGACGGGGAGAATGAAACCGGCGAAGTGACGTTGACGCGTTCCGAACTGGACGCTCTCGTGGATGAAGCTGTGCGCAAGGACCGCGCCCACCGCTGAAGACCACTTCGTTTTCTTACGCAGTTCTCCTAATCGAATCCTCACCACGCTGCATCGAACTCTACAAGGAGAATAATGATGCCGCCACGAATCGACTATCGTAAATTCGCCCCCGAGGCTATGAAGGCCATGTATGGACTGGAGTCCTATCTCGCCCACTGCTCACTCGACCATAATTTTATGCACTTGATCAAGTTACGCGCTTCGCAGATCAATGGCTGCGCTTTCTGTATTGACATGCATTGGAAGGATGCGCGCGCGGGGGGCGAATCCGAACAACGGCTCTACGGACTCGATGCCTGGCGTGAATCCCCCTATTACACTGATCGCGAACGTGCGGCACTGGCCTGGACCGAGGCGGTTACACTCATTTCTTCCACGCATGCACCGGACGAGGAGTACGCCGAACTGCAAAAGCATTATTCGGAGCAGGAGATTCTGGACCTCGTCTATGCGATCTCGGTCATCAATGCTTGGAACCGAATTGCCATCGCCACACGCGCCGTCCCCGGACACTATCAGCCACCGCAAAAATCCGTCACTGCCCGCTAAGCGCTTGGTTTTTCCCGGGAGCGTCGGCTCATTCCGTGGGTCAATGGCCTGCGCTCCTGGCGGTTACGGATTTCGAGCTGCGCTATCCTTGAGCCCCGATCATGAACGAAGTCGAGACTTTTTTTGACTACATTCGCGCCGGAGATCTGGCCCGCGTTGTGGCGGGATTGGAACGCGATCCTGCGCTAGCGTCCGCGCGAAATGCTTCCGGTGTTTCGGCGGTTCTATTCGCTGTATATTCAGGGCGTTGTGAAATCCGGGATCTGCTTCTAGCGCGGGGTGCCGAACTCCAACTTCATGATGCTGCAGCTGCCGGTGATCTTGCCGGCCTTCAAGAACTCCTTGCGAGCTCACCTTCGGGAGCTTGCGCATTCTCACCGGATGGCTTTCCGGTGGTTGCACTAGCCGCTGTTTTCGGGCATTTGAAGGTCGTGCAGTTTCTGGCGTCGCGCGGCGCAGACATCAACGCGGTTTCATCCAATGGAACCGGCTACACCGCTCTTACAGGCGCGGTTGCCAGCGGACACCTCGCCATCGTGGATTGGCTTCTGCAGAATGGCGCAGATCCCAACTACCGCTATGCTGCGGGCTATTCACCGCTCCTTACTGCCGCAGCAAACGGCCACCTGGAAATTGTAAAGTTGCTCGTCTCCGCCGGAGCCGATCTAACCGCTGCCACAAGCGACGGCAAATCGGCAACCGCCTTGGCGACGGAGCGGAACCATCCGGAAGTCGTAACCTTTCTCAAGTCTCGATCGGCAACTTGATCTTCGTCTACGGCCTTCGAAAAACTAACGGTTGTCACTTTCGATCGCCCGAGGCTATTCTGTAAGTGGATTCGATGAGATTCGCTGTATCAAGCCTGCCTGCGAGCGCCCTCGCCGAAGCTCGCGTTTCCAGCAGGTTCCGGTAACCGGCCAAATTCCTTTCGGACAAAGGATGCCTCCATGAAATTCCGCATACTAGTCGTCATGTTGTTTTTCTCCGCGGTCAATGTGTCTGCCCAGGATAAGGTGGATGACCGGCTTAAGAACGCATACTCGGTCATGAAGGAGATCCTAGCTACCCCCGATCAAGGCATTCCCCAAGACCTTCTCGATAAATCCGAATGCGTCCTCATCTACCCGTCGGTGCTGAAGGCTGCCTTCATTGTTGGTGGCAGTTACGGCCGTGGCGTCATCACCTGCCGTACCGGCGCCAATCACAACGGACCGTGGAGCGCCCCCGCGATGTTCGCCTTGGAGGGCGGCAGCTTCGGGTTTCAAATTGGCGGAGAGGCCACGGACTTTGTGCTGCTGGTCATGAACGATTCCGGCGCAACCTCCGTGTTGACCAGTAAAGTGAAACTCGGTGCGGACGCTTCCGCCGCTGCAGGTCCAGTGGGACGCAGCGCTTCCGCCGAAACGGATGCGGTGATGAAAGCCGAAATCCTGTCTTATTCTCGCGCTCGCGGCGCCTTTGCCGGGGTATCGCTGGAGGGTTCCACCATGCGGTCCGACGATGGGGCAAACAAATCGCTGTATGGAAAGGATCTGACCGCGAAGGAAATTGTTTTGGGTGGAAAGGTCAGTATTCCCAAGGCAGCTCAGCCGCTGATCCATCTACTCAATAAAGTTACTCCGCATCACGCCAAGTAGCCTGCCTTTTCTCCGGTGGCCAATCCACCTTCGGCACGCGAGTTTGCGGGCTGAAGAATCGTTGTACCCGCTTGCTACCCCGCATTCTCGAACTATCCCCACTGGTGGAGGCGCGCTTCCGTTTCGTGAGCTTTACATCTCCTTAACGACCGGCGCTCCCCGGGAGTGCGACAGCGCAAAGGGATGCTCGAAACTGAGGTACAGAAAAATTCCTTTTTCCCCGGCGCATGGACCGAGGCCGAGCGGCACTCCAATTCCCGGCACAATCTGCAAGCCACTCCGGAAGTTGTAAGCCCACCGGATTCCCGGGCTGAGGTACAAATCCTGCGACCAGGCCGTGCGACCCGGCCCGACGACTTGCTGTGCTGTTGTCCAGAGGGTTTCTACCAGAAAATTTACTCTGGGCGTCGCCAGCCAGACGGTAGATTGCCCAAGGTTCACGGCGGCAGCGCTCGCCGACTGATCGTATTCGTTGCTGGCTCTCGGCACCCAGGTGGCTCCGGCGTTCCAGTGCGTCACCCAGTGTTTCGAATGCTGGATGCTTATGGGCAAATTCGTCTGCAAGCCGAGGCCGCCATATCCACGTCCTAGCAGCGGATTGCCCGACGGCAGTAACAAGCTCACGCGTGGCGCAACGGCCAGCTTGGTCTCACCACTTCCGACCAACTGATAGCGGTAATTCAAAGTTGTGTCTCCCCAACCTGCGCCTGATCCTGCAAAATCTGCCGAGTGTGTTCCGGACAGCGTCAGACTGAGCTGATGTTTGAGGGACCGAAGTGGCCACTCGTCGGTTTGGGTGTAGGCCCACTGGCCGGTATTCGTGACTTTCTGAAACGTGCTGATGTGCTGAATAACGCCATCTTCCTGATTGTAGGCCTCTTCGATGAGGAAGCTATTGTCCTGGATCGGAGGGGGCCCCTGGCTTCTTTGGGAACTCGATAACCCGTCTTGCGCGTAGGCCGGAAGGTTAGAGAGCGCTACAAACAGGGCGAGGAAAGAACTGAGCTTGGGAAGCATGGACCACCTAGATGCAAATGATTATTGCTTGCATGTACATGATTGCTTGTCTGCTGTCTCCCCCTCCGTGATTTGGGTCACGCTTCTTTGTGATCGGCAACCCTAGGGAGGGTGCTTCAACCTTCGTTGACACTGGCTGGAATCCCCGGCAATATTTGCTGCTGATGATCGGACTCCTCCGCGGCCGGCTCCTCGAGAAGCGTCCCAACCAGGTAATCCTCGATGTCGGTGGCGTCGGCTATCTGGTGGCCGTCCCACTCTCCACATTTGCCGCGCTCGGCGATCTGCACACCGAAGTCACCCTTCTCATCTACACGCACGTCCGGGAAGACGCCCTGGCCCTCTATGGTTTTCTTTCCGCCCGGGAAAAGCATCTGTTTGAACTGCTTTTGGGCGCGTCCGGTGTAGGGCCTACTTTGGCTCTGAAGATTCTCTCCGGTATGAATGTGGACGAGCTAATTCCTGCGATTCGCGGCGGCGATCTTGCGCGGCTCACAAAAATACCGGGAGTGGGCCGCAAGACTGCAGAGCGCATGGTTGTAGAGTTGAAGGACAAGCTGGAGTCTGTAGCCGTGGAAGCCGATAAAGTTGCACCTTCGTCGCCCGCCGGAATTGAAGCCGACGTGAAATCTGCTCTGTTGAATCTCGGCTATGACGAACGCACCGCCGAAGCCGCCCTTGCAAAAGCCAGGCGCGAAGCCGGCACTGCGAGCTTCGAAAAATTGCTGCGGGTGACGCTAGGGGCCATCAACGCACCGCGTGCCGCGGATGGTTGACGTGGGGCGGTCGGCGGGACGCCCGAATTGAAGAACGCGAGCGGATAAGAGTATCCCGGCGTCCGGTGCGGCAGAATCAAAACTGCATGTTCTGATTCCCTTGCCCGTTCTTTGTGTACTGTTATCCGTTTGCTGCTATCCTTGTCGTTTGATGGCCAACGCGACCACCAAGAGAGCCACTGATCGCCCCGAACGCATCGTCTCCGGCACTGCCTGGGAGGACGACGCGCGGCTCGATGCCAGCGTCCGCCCGAAGACGCTCGATGAGTACATCGGCCAGAGGCGCGTCAAAGAAAACATTGCCATCGCCATCGAGGCCGCCCGCACCAGGGGTGAGGCCCTCGATCATGTTCTGCTCTACGGCCCACCTGGCTTGGGAAAAACCACCCTCGCGCAGATCGTCGCGAATGAGCTCAACGTCTCTATCAAAACCAGCGCCGGCCCGCTCCTGGAACGCAAGGGGGACCTCACGGCGATTCTCACTTCGCTTGAGAAACGGGAAGTCTTCTTCCTGGATGAAATTCATCGGCTGCAGGCGGCCGTCGAAGAAGTTCTCTATCCGGCGATGGAGGATTTCCGGGTGGACCTGATCATCGGGCAGGGACCAGGAGCGCGCATCCATCCCTTCCATCTCAATCAGTTCACGCTGATCGGAGCGACCACGCGCGCGGGGCTGATCACCGCGCCGCTGCGTTCGCGGTTCGGCATTGTCCATCGCCTCGATTTTTACGAGCCAGAAGACCTGTTGGTGATCCTCCATCGCTCGGCCAAGATTCTAAATATCCGGATGGAAGAGGGCGGCGCGGAAGAGATCGCCCGCCGCTGCCGTGGCACGCCGCGCATCGCGAATCGTCTGCTGCGCCGCGCGCGGGACTTTGCGGAAGTTCGCGCCGAGGGTCTGATTACGCGCGAAGTCGCGCAGGATTCCCTACGCATGCTGGGGGTGGACGAACACGGCCTGGACGAAGTCGACCGCAACCTGATGATTGCGCTGCTCGATAAGTACGCGGGTGGACCGGTTGGGCTCGGCACGCTGGCCGCCGCCCTCAGCGAAGAAGAGGACGCCATCGAAGAGATGTACGAGCCGTACCTCATGCAGATCGGAATGCTCGATCGCACACCACGCGGCCGGGTGGCTACCCCCCGCGCCTACCAGTATTTCGGCCGGGAGCTGCCGCGGCGGCAGCCAAGACTGTTCTAGTTGGCTCAATTCCAGTATCATCTTTTATCCTCGAATCCCCATTCGCGCATCCAACGAAAGCTCACCTGGGAGGAAACCGTATGATTCAAAAACTGATGCAAACCCGAAGTGACTATGCCCTGGCGTTCGCGCGCATCATTCTGGGTATCGTGTTCTTTGCTCACGGATCTCAAAAGCTGCTTGGATGGTTTGGGGGATACGGTTTCTCCGGCACCGTCGGCGCTTTCACGAGGATGGGCATTTCCGTTGGGCTTGCGTATTTCGTGATCTTTGTGGAGTTCTTTGGTGGCCTCAGCATGATTTTCGGCTTATTGTCGCGGCTCGGCGGGCTGGGAATCATCGCGTTGATGATCGGCGCGATTGCCACGGTTCACATCCACAACGGGTTTTTCATGAATTGGTATGGCACGCAAAAGGGTGAAGGATTCGAATTTCATCTCCTGGCCATTGCGCTTGCCGTCCTGATCATGGTTCGCGGTGCCGGAGCACTTTCTCTCGACGGTTTGCTCGCCCGAAGTGGCTGAACGCGGTTCGCGCGAGATATGCCGCGGTATCCGGCGGGCCTCGTATGTTTAGTTTTGTCCCAGGCAATCCGTGATACCATGCCGCCAATTCGATTCGACGTTTCCGCCCGAGGAGTCCAGTTGCGCACAAAGCGTTGCATTGTTCTCGGATTGGTCGTTTTCTTTGCCATTCCTTCATTTGCCGGCACCGACCTCGTCCATCGCTGGGTGCTTACCGGCGTGCCCATGCCCAAGTTCACGAAGGTCATGGTCGCCACGATCATGGAAAACTATCTCGTCCGGGAGAGCTTCGAAGACGAGATGAAGAAGCAACTTGAGAAAAACGGCGTTCAGGCCGTGCAGAGCTACATGGTCCTTCCACCGCGAAATGAAATGCAGGAAGGAGAGCTTCGGCAGCGCATCAAGGAAAGTGTTTTGGATGGCGTAATCGTCGTCCGGCCTAAAGACGCTCGAAAAGAGACCGAGCAAGTCGTCACCGGCGGCATCTGGGTCCCTCCTCCGGGTTACTACACGTTTTGGCCCTACTGGAATACGGCCTATGGCCAGTTTTACGCCACGAGCTGGTCCACCCAGGAAAACATCGTCGTCCGTGTGGAAGTCAACTTTTACAATGTGAAGGACGAGAAGCTTGTGTGGAGCGGCGAAACCGATACGGTATATTCCAAGGATTTCGAGAAACTCGGCAAAGACTACGCCAAATCGCTGATCAAACAGCTCAAGCGTGACAAGGTCATCGGCAAGAAGTGACCGCGGTTCCCCGCATTCAGTAATTTCACAGCACACGATTTGAAATCCTGCGCATAGTTCGCTCCCGCTGCGGTATCTTCGAACTACGGGAGTTTCGTGTGCCCAACAGGCCTAAACGCTGTCCCCGGACATCCTTGTGACCCCTTCCGCCGCCACGCCAGCCGCACCTACGAACTCCAAGCAATTTGCCTTTCTGGTGGCAGCCGGAATCTTCCTCAGCCGCGTGGCCGGCTTGATCCGGGAGCGCGTCTTTGCCCACTATTTCGGCAATTCCGATGCCGCCGACGTGTTTAAGGCCGCCTTCCGCATCCCCAATTTCCTGCAGAATCTCTTTGGTGAGGGTGTTCTCTCCGCCTCTTTCATCCCAGTGTATGCCCAACTTTTGGCGAAGGGCGACAAGGAAGAAGCTCGCAAAACCGCTGGCGCCATTGCCGCCCTGCTTTGCCTTAGCACCACGCTACTGGTGCTTCTCGGGGTACTCGCTGCACCGTGGCTTATTGACGCCATCGCCCCAGGCTTCCAGGGGCAGAAACGCGAACTCACCGTTCTAGTAGTGCGCATCTTGTTTCCCGGCGCCGGTTTACTGGTGGCTTCGGCCTGGTGCCTGGGCGTACTAAACAGCCATCATAAGTTCTTTCTCTCTTATACGGCTCCGGTTCTCTGGAATATTGCCATGATTGCCGGAATGATTCGTTTCGGGACCGGCCGGGCACAGAATTCGCTCGTCGTGATCACGGCGTGGGCTTCGGTTGTTGGCAGTGCCCTGCAGGTCCTCGTACAGCTTCCGATGGTCCTCAGACTCCTCGGTGGACTAAGATTAACCCTGGCCCATCAAGCCGAGCATGTCCGTGAGGTGATTCACAATTTTTTCCCGGTTTTCGTGAGCCGCGGCGTCGTTCAGATCAGCGCATATATTGATGCCTTTCTTGCCAGCTGGCTGCCGACCGGGGCGGTTGCGGCGCTAGCCTACGCGCAAACGCTGTACACGTTGCCCGTCAGCTTGTTCGGCATGTCCGTTTCCGCGGCGGAGCTCCCCGTCATGAGCGGAGCCATCGGCGCCGCCGAGGATGTCGCCAAGATTCTCCGCTCGCGCCTGAACAGCGGGCTTCGCCAAATCACGTTTCTTGTGGTGCCTTCCGCAATGGGATTTCTCGTGCTCGGGGATGTGATCGTTGCCGCCATCTACCAGTCAGGCCGCTTCTTGCACGGGGACGTGATTTACGTCTGGGGGATTCTTGCCGGTTCCACGGTCGGCATTCTGGCATCGACGCTCGGGCGCCTTTACTCCTCCGGATACTACGCGTTGCGCGACACGCGGACGCCGTTACGCTATGCCGTCGTCCGTGTATTCCTGACTACCTTACTTGGATATCTGGCCGCGTTGCCACTGCCGCGATACCTTGGAATAGAACAACGCTGGGGCGTGGCGGGACTTACGATTTCCGCGGGGATTGCTTCCTGGGTCGAGTTCCTGCTGCTGCAACGTGGCATGCGCCGCCGCCTCGGCCAGGTCGGGGTACCCGGCGTTTTTCTGGCAAAAGTCTGGCTTGCAGCTTTATCAGGCGCCGCTGTCTCTAGGGGCGTGCTGATCGCCCTCGGCCACCACGGGCCGATTCCCACAGCTGCCGTGGTTCTCTCCTTCTACAGCCTTCTCTTTTTTGGCATTACGTCACTTCTCAAATTGCCGGAGGCCCATTCGATGCTTAGCCTGCTCCGCCGCCGCTCTGGAGTGCGATAATCTCTTTTACGGTTTCCGCTGCCGCCAGGGATAATGCCATGACTACTGTTTACCTCGCCCTGGGCACGAATCTCGGAGAGCGCGAAGAAAATCTTCGAAGCGCGCTTCGGTACATTTCTGATGTCAGCGCAAACGTGCGGCGTGTTTCCAGCGTTTACGAAACCGAACCGGTCGATTATCTCGACCAGGACTGGTTTTTCAACATCGTCCTTGAAGCGGAAACCGAACTTCGCCCCCTGGAACTTCTGCGCACGGTTCGCGGGATCGAAACGCGGATGGGAAGCCGCAAAGCTTTCGTCAAAGGCCCGCGCCTGATTGATCTCGATATTCTTCTCTATGGGATGAGTAGCGTCGAGACACCCGATTTGCAAATCCCGCATCCGCGCATGCTCGATCGCAAGTTCGTGCTCGTTCCGCTCGTTGAGATCGCGCCGGCGCTCCGGCATCCTGCCTGGAGCGCCGATGTCACCCAGTTGCTCGCTGCCAGCCGCGATCAGAGCCAGGTGAAAAAGTTGCTCGACGCCTCGTCCATCTGGACTCCCTGAATTTGCGGCAGTCAGAGACTCGATCCTCAATTCGTCTTTCGCAACATAAGCTTGTGCAGGGCCTTCACCTTCGGCTGTAAGGCATCCAGCTCAATCTGTGACAATCCGTCCTGCTGAATCTCGCTCCACTGGTATACTCCCGGATCCAACTCGGTCCGTTCCCGCCCATTCAGCCTGCGCAAGAATACCTGCGCATCCTCAAGCGACACTTTTTCTCGCACATTCGGCCGCGCCACCGCCTCCACCGCGTAACTCCGCAGAAGCTTGTTCCAATAACTTTCGAATAACGCATCCGAGGCAAAAATGTCGCTCCAGGCAACTTCGCCTCCGTAGGCCACCACAACCCCCACCACTCGCGCTCCCTTCAGCTCAGTCGTCTCCGCGTGGAACCGGCGTTGAATTTCGCTCACGAGATTCTCCACGGAACTCCCCACGCGCCGTGATTCATAGATTTTCCTGTAAGATTGCGTCGGCGCTTCACTATGAATCGTTGCCGCGAGTTCCGAGCTTGCCACTCGGGGTGGGGGTGCAGCCGGCGACAGCGAGGCCGTCGAGCCCATCGTGACCGCGTCCCAAACCTCGCTTTGCTTCTGCGTGACCGCCGCCTGCTCACGGACGCTCGGGTGCACAATCGTTTTTGCGTCCACAAATTGGGAGCCGGCCGACCAGCGACCGTGCTCCACGCAGAACACGTCCAGCGGCAACGGCTCCGCCAAAGGCGCCACGATCCGGTCTTTTGCAATCACGCGGTCCTGCTTTCCCCCGCTTACCAGTTCGCCTGCCAGCAGCAAAAGCGCCCGCTTGCTCCTGTTGACCAGTACCAGTTGATTGACGGACGGACCCCTGTAGCTCTCCGACACTGGCCGCGACCCGTTCCGAGTCCGGTACAAGGCCTCGGCTCCTTGTTCTCGCACGGTTACCTCACCGCTGGCCAGCCCGTCCTCGAGCGTCAGAAACGCGCTCGTGTCCTGCCCTGAGGAGGAGACCACGGGAAATATCGTCAGGTTTTCATACGCCACCGGTTTCAGAAGTCTCCACTCTTCATCCAGCTTGCCCGGCAGAGCCGGTCCCCTCGGCGGCCACCACAAGAACCCCAGCCCTGCCATCCCCAACGCGGAAATCCCCAATAGGCTGTGGCCAAACACACTGATCAACATGCGATTCATTAAACCCTCCTGGACGTGCGCTGAGCGCACGTTTCGGGGTTAGAACGCTGTTCCAAAACATTCTTGCAGCCGAATTTTCATAGGATTCCGGAGCTCCGAAAAGCCATACCCGAAACGCACGACCCCCTGCATTCGGGTACGACTTGGTGGAAAGAAAAAGTCATGCAGAGGGGAGGTCTATTTCAGGCCCCACTTACTTGATTCGAATATCTATCCTCTGGGGTCGCCCAGATTAGACCGCGCCCGAGTCTTCTTCGTTCGGGAGGCTTCGGTCTCTTGCCGTTCGTATTCGGCCAGTTCCTCTTCGCTGTAGGAATAGGAATCCCGCGAGGCAAACATCGAATTGGTTCGGCCGGTGGCTTTCTTCTTCTTGCGCGCCGCTACAAACTCATGCCGAGTCATGCGCAGTGGTCCTTCAATCGCCCGGACCTCGACGAGCAAGTCGCTTACTTTTTCGAGGAAATCGTGCAGGTGAAACGGCCGCATCACATACGGCAGCCGGGCCTCTTCAAGCTGGCTTACGAACTGCCCCCCACCCAATTCCGGTACGACGAACAGTACGCGCAGGCGCGCCCCGTCTTCCACGCTTACCGAGGCAAGCTCCTTAAGGACCTGAAACAGGGCCACATTTCCCGCTACCAGAGCCACGTTGGCGATGAGTAGCGAATATTCTCCGGTCTTCAGCTCGGCCTGCAGAAGGGCCACGTCTGGTACCACGCGCACACGCCAGCCCTCCGAATCCAGGATCTGCCGCAACGCGGCGTTGCTGCGCGCGTCGTCCTCGAAGACAAGGATGCCGACTTGGCGCGCGAGGGGACTGTTAGGGGACGCCATTTCCGAAGTATAGGTGGCAGGGGTGTCAAGGTCACCAGACGCTTCCTCCCCGCCGCGTATCGGCTAACTGGCCTTATGGCCGGGGTCTGGGGCCGCCACGGTCGATGGCACCCGTGTTCCACGTGCAACTAAGCGAGTGGATGGGGATGGTTACCGCAGGGAGGGTCGAGCATTTGTGGTAAGTGCACAGCCGGGTTGCGTGGTAGCCAGAAACGCTTCCTTCCTTAGGGCTTCGCGGGCTTTAGGATCAAGTCCACGTTTGAAGGATTTCCTTTCGTCAAGACCGGATAGACTTGATCGGAGGCAAATTTGACCTCGCTGCCAAGGAACACCTTCGCGCTGACGGAATAGCTGTGTGTGGACTCGATCTTTGCCGGGTTGTATTTGAGTGTAAATGGTATCGGCACCTGCTTAGTGCCCAGCGCAAACTTCTCCTGGGCGATAACCGTCGCTAGTGCATCCGAGCGAGCCATGCCCAGCAGTTGCACCTGAACGGTCGCCTGGGTCGGCAGCGCCATGCGGACCAGATAGGTGATTGTTCCCGTAACGGTGTCCGCCGCAACCGGTTTTTCGAGCACGCAGTCCTTTAGGATCATCTCCCCACTGCCGTCTGGAGTGTCTTCTTGCAGGAAGCCGCCCTCACCTTTGCCCCACCAAACTGTTTTGCCGTCTGAATATCGGCTGCCGTCTGCGGACATCGTTTGTTTCATCAGGTACACGTGATCCTCATAGCGCACCTTTGCCATCGTATCGTGCAAATAGACAGTCACTTTCGCCCCGTTCTCGCACGTATAGTCGAATCGCTTCCACTGGATCGCCTTTCGCACCTCGTTGTGATTCTGCGGCTGAGCCTTCGTGGGAGCCGCAGGCGCTTCCTGTGGCTCTGCTGGCCATGCGACCGCCAGACCAAGCAACAGCACGCCAAGAAGCGGGAGACTCGGGGCCGTCCGGAATCGCTCGCTGAATAATTCGCAACTAGGCTTCATGGTTCCCCCAACCCTCTGAGTGTAGCGCGCGGATGGCGCGGTGGGGAGCTAGCAAGTCAAAGGAATCGGACTTTTCGGGTGCGGATTACTCCGACGCCGCCAGTACTATCGGACAGAGGGTCCGCTGGAAATGCGGGAGGCCTCGCTTTCGAGGCGCCCGCTGACCGCGTTCTTCGGAATGCGGACGCGAATTCGCGTTCCAAAAGTCGATTGCGATTCGATGGAGAGTTGGCCTCCGACCAGCCGCAATCGTTCCCGCATGCTGACGAGACCCAACCCGGGCGCATCCTTGGCAGACTCCATATTGAAACCGCATCCGGAATCGGAGATACAAAGATGGATTTCGCCTCCGAATCCGAACAGTTCAATCTGCCCAGTCGCTGCGCCGCTGTGCTTAACGATGTTCCGCAATCCCTCCTGGACGATCCGCAACAGGCAGAGAGTGACGTCGCTGGAAATCTCTTCCGGAATGTCTTTATACACGAACTGAACATCTAGGTTGTGCTGAGCGGAGAATTCTGTGCACACGCGCTTCAAGGAGGTCACGAGACCCAGAATCTCCAAAGTAGCCGGATGCAACTGATGCGACAGCCCGTGAAGGTCCGAGGAGACATCCGAGATAATTTCCGCCAGGTTGTGCAGGCGCTGTTTTGCCTCGAACGACAGCCCAGAGCTTCCTTCGGCGAATTCCTCGATCCCAATCTGTACTACCGCCATTCTTTGGTTCAGGTCGTCGTGGAGTTCCCGGGCGATCCGAGTGCGCTCTTCCTCCTGCGCGGTAATCAGGCGCCCGCTCATTGCTGCAAGGGCTTCCTCGGAGCGCTTTCGTTCCGTGATGTTTTGGGTGGTCCCTCTGAGGTAGATCGGATGCCCGCTTCCATCCAGCACGGCTTCGCCGCGGGTGGTCACCCAGAGCTTTGTGCCATCCGACCGGAGCGCCTCCAGGTCCAATTCGTACGGCACACCCGTATGGAGTGTTTTCTCCACTCCTTGTTTCAGACGTTCCCAACTCTCTCGAGTGAAAAAGCGCTTGTGATTTTGGAAGGAAGGGGCCGGCAGACGGGAATCATATCCCGCCAGTCGATATAGCTCCGCGGACCAGATGACTCTGTCCGTAACGGGATCCCATTGCCAGCTTCCTGTCTGGGCAAGCCGTTGGGCCTCGTTCAATTCCAGGTCCCGTTGCCGCACGACCCGTTCCGCATTCCGGCTCTCCTCCACAAGAACCGCAAGAGTCATGAACGGTGCGGCAGTGACAAACAAAAAAAGCTGAAGCGACGACACGTTGATGGCTGCGCCCACTTCCGTGAAAGGACCTCTTCCATGCACGGCTTCCCAAATGGACAGAAACGCGACCGCAACGATCGAACTGCTGACGCCAGTTGTCCCGAACCGCAATGCAGACCAGAGCAGCAGCGGCACAAGAGAATAGAGCAATTCAGGATGGCTGTTGTCACCGGGCGCTGAGAACGCAAGGTGTACCAAAACAATCAAGCCAAGGAAGAGGGCCGCATTCTCGATGTAGTACATCGGAGCTTTACGACTCCAAGACTGAATCTCTCTCACCCAGACGAGAAGAGCCGGCAAAAAGATGAGGAAACCCAGAGCCTCCGAAAAGAAGGCCAACTTCCAGCTGGCCCAATAGTTTCCATGCGTCGAAAGGGCACCGAAGCAGGCTCCGACGACCGGCGCGAGGAGTACGGCATAGCACCAATACCTGGCCAAGGCCGTCACGGTATTCAATCGGGGAACGCCACTGAACGACTTATGAAGAAACCAGGCGGCGGTCAGCACCTCGGCGGCGTTGGAGAGAAGGAACCAGCCGACCGAACGGATTGGTTCACCGGCTTGAAGGTCGAACGCCAGAAAACCGCAAAGCCCCGCTGGCAGAAGCACTTTCCAGATCCGTTGCGGTGTCAGGAGCAACACTGCCACCAAGGCTACGTTCCCCAGCCAAAGCGGCGAAACGAGCTGTGGCCGCACAATCAACGCCCCACCGAGTCTCGCCACAACGTAGCATAGGACGGCGACCAAGCTCGCGAGGATCGCCAACTGTCTTGGTGAAAATCGCTTCGTCATATTTAGGGTCTTGCCACCGGGACGGGTGCCAATCGAACCGTTATGTTACTGCGCGGACGACTGAATCGCATCTTTATTCCTTGCGGGAATGCAGCATTGCCCATCATGACTTCATGAAAGAGGAGTGAAGCATTCCATCGACCCTATCAGTTTATCCCCCACCCGCGACTGGTTCCACTTCGCCCTAGGCTTCCCGCGGCCTTCGGTCGGCCGAAGTATAATGCGCGTCACATTTCGAATACTTGCCTTGGAGGATCACGGTGACAAAGGAATTTGCTTGGCGTCTGGCCAACGATTGGGCCGAGGCGTGGAATGCGCATGATCTGGACCGAATCATGGCTCACTACGACGATGGCGTCGAATTGATTTCGCCGGTCGCCGCACAACTTCTTGGTGCAGTTGGCGGCAGAGTGGCTGGAAAGTCCAGCTTGCTAGCATACTTTCAACGAGGATTGGAGGCGTTCCCGCAACTCCACTTTCACCTTGAGGAAGTTCTCTGGGGAGTGAATAGTGTGGTGCTTTGCTACACGAATCATAAGGGCACACGGACGGCGGAATTCATGGAGTTGTCCGCGGCTGGAACTGTAATCCACGTTGTGGCCCACTACAGTGCTGAACGGGGTGTCGACCCGTAGGCGGGCGCTGGATTCGCTCTCTTTCATCGGTGGGGTTACGGCTTGACTTAATTCTCTAACAATAGCCGAGGATCTCCAGTATGACTTTCGGATCCGCGCATCGTAGGCGCGAGCAAGGCTTGCATCTTGGGCAAATGGCGGCGATGTCTTTCGAATAATTGCGTGTCGTTAACAAGTCCTGTCTAGTCCCGATGAGTTCTTCGAGCATGCTTCTGGCTTCCGCGTAGGTTTTAGGATGGTCGGGCTTTCGGTGCTCTGGCCAGACCGGTTCCACCTTCGCGTCGCCCACACAATTTGCCAGCCGAAGAAAGTCACGCGCGTAGGTCAACGGAGTAGGGCCGCCGGAGGCAACACCGAGAGCCAACCGTCCGAGTCTCGCCGTTAAATCCTCGATGCACACGAGGCTGATCGTCTGGTTCCCGAAAAGAAAAGGAACGGCTCTCTGCATTTCCGCGCCATAGGCGCGGAAGACATCAACGCGAAGGGAAGTCTCACTATCCACAAACTGCACCATGGTTTTCCCGGGAGGATCATCGGGATGAACATGTCGGAACAGGAACTCGTCGGCCAGACTTTCGGGCACGGACGAAAACGATTCGGCGATGAAGTCCAAATCGTTCAGGGGCCGTGGGCCCGCTTGGTTTCCCATACTCGCGCAATGGACCTCCACGGCTAAACCTCCCGTGAGAGCCCAACCCCGGATGCCATTGCGCAAGAGTTTGTAAAGAGTGCAGGAAGTGCGTTGCGCATCTTTCGGACTCAAACATTGCAATTGCAATCGGTTCACGCCCTATAGTCTCACAGCGAACCGCGCCACACAGCTGCTGGTTAGAAGGGGCTGGCACGATGCACGGCTTGTTCCGAATCGTTTGCACCGAATCTTTGTTCGGATGGTATTCTCGTCCCGGGGAATCATGCGAGCAACCATTTGGCAGTACCCGTGCAATCCAGAATTGGCAAAAAGATTTCTCCTTGGACTCACTACTGCAGTCCTGCTTTGGGCAGTCCCCGTGTGGGCATCGGACGGTTCTCCGGCCAGCACCGTCCTGGCCGCCGTGGATCAGCGCCCCAGCATGTCGCTCGATGGGGACTGGCATTTCATCGCCGATCCCTACGACACGGGCTTGCGGGATTTCCAGAGCAGGGCCCGCTCTGACGGCTTCGAGCACAATCGCGTCGCCAAAGACCCTGGCGACCTTGTCGAATACAGTTTCGCGAAATCTCCCACCCTTCGAGTCCCTGGAGACTGGAACACCCAGCGCGACTCGCTTTACTACTACGAAGGCTTGATCTGGTACGAGAAGAACTTCAGCTATCACCCACGGGCCGGAAAGCGCGTGTTCCTTCATGTCGGCGCGGCGAACTACCGCTCCTACCTCTGGATTAACGGAGAAAAACTCTGCGAACACGAGGGTGGCTTCACCAGCTTTGACTGCGAGGCAACCGCCGCTCTCCACGATGGCGATAATTTCGCGGTCATTGCTGTGGATAACACTCGATCCGCCGACGGCATTCCAGGCCTCAAGACGGATTGGTGGAATTACGGCGGCATCACGCGAGACGTTTACTTGGTCGAGGTGCCCGAGCAATTTGTAGATGAATTCGACTTGCATCTGAAGAAGGGCACTCGCGACCAAATCGAAGGCTGGGTTCACGTCGCCCACGCACCTGCCGGAACCGAAGTCGCCCTGGAGTTGCCGGAACAGGATCGCGTCATCCACGTCACGGCGAAAACAGATGACAGCGGCAAGGCTCAACTGGCTTTGACAGACTCGAAATTGCACATGTGGTCCCCTGAACATCCGAAGCTTTACAAGATCTCAATCTCTTCCGGGGAGGATCGGCTGGAAGATGAAATGGGCTTCCGGTCCATCGAGACGCGCGGTACGCAAATCCTGCTCAACGGCGAACCCATCTTTCTGCAAGGGGTCAGCATACACGCGGAGGCTCCCTTCCGAACTGGCCGCGCCTATACGGAACAGGATGTCGAGACGCTGTTGGGTTGGGCTCACGAACTCGGCGCTAACTTTGTCCGGCTGGCGCACTACCCGCACAGCGAACGCATGACGCGCCTCGCCGATCGCATGGGAATTCTAGTTTGGTCGGAGATTCCGGTGTACTGGGCGTGCCACTTCGAAGATCCTGCCGTGTTCCGCAAGGCGGAACTGCAATTGTCGGAGATGATTCGCCGCGATCGCGATAAGGCCTCCATCATTCTTTGGTCTGTCGCGAACGAAACGCCCGCGACGGCCGCGCGCACCACATTTCTTAAGAGTCTTGCACTTGAGGCACATGCGATGGATTCCAGCAGATTGGTGACCGCCGCGTTGCTCGTACGCACGGAGGGCAACACCAAAGTGGTAGACGACCCGCTTGGTAACGTCCTGGATGTGCTCGGGACTAACGAATATGTCGGCTGGTACGAGCGCAAGCCCGAAGATGCGGATCACACCGTTTGGGACATCCGCTACCAGAAGCCGCTGATCATGAGCGAATTCGGAGCAGGCGCCAAGGCCGGTTTGCATGGTGACGTGAATCAGCGCTGGACCGAGGAATACCAGGCGAATCTATACGAGCACCAGTTCGTCATGCTACGGAAAATTCCGCAATTGCGCGGGATGTCTCCCTGGGTCCTGATGGATTTCCGTTCGCCGATGCGCCTCTTGCCCGGCATTCAGGACGACTTTAATCGCAAGGGAGTCGTCTCGGACAAAGGTGAAAAGAAGAAGGCCTTTTTCGTCCTCCGAAAGGCCTATCAGGAACATTCGATTGGAAAGAGCCAGTAGCCTCCAAGAGAAGTGCGTGGTAATCGGGGCCGCTAACGAGCGGGTTCTCCGATCGCATGAGGCGATTACCGCGGACTAACTGCCGCGCTACAGATGCGTGCTATCCTGTCTCCGAATCGCATGGGAAATGCTCCCTCTGTTCCTTCACGTGGCGAGCGGGAAGACCCAAGCTTCGCTCCGGTCTTGCGCGAGCGCATGCCCGAGTTGGATACAATTCGGGGCATCGCAATCGCCGCTGTCGTTCTCTACCATTTATTTTACTGGACACGGGACCTGAGCCTCTACTCCACCTGGCAAAGGGATTTTTTGGTCTTGATGGGCCCCGGGCAGTTTGGTGTGAATCTGTTCTTCGTACTTTCCGGTTTCCTCATTACAGGCATTCTGCTGGAATCCGCGCGCCGCGACGATTATTACGCACGTTTTTACTATCGGCGAGCCCTTCGCATTCTGCCACCGTACTATCTTACGCTGGTTCTTGTTGCTATTTTCGGACTGGCATCGCGCGGCTATTTGCTCATGAGCGCTCTGTATTGCCCCAACCTCTCCGGACTGCTCGGGATTTCGCTTACCTATACAGTTCTTTGGTCCTTAGGAGTCGAAGAGCATTTCTATTTCCTTTGGCCTCTGGGAGTTAAGAATCTGTCAAGGAAGCAGATGCTTTGGCTCTTGTCAGCTCTGCTGGTGCTCAGCCCGGTTTCGCGTTTTCTTTACCACCTTCGTGCCGAGCACACGCCCAATATCGGGGAGTACGGCTATTACACTTGGAACAATGCGGATGGCCTGGCATTAGGCGCCATTGTCGCCTTGTTACTGAGGTTTCCAAACAGGGGAAGAAGGCACGTCGCGGGGTTAGCAGCAGTACTATTCTCACTTGCCGTACTGATCTCCGCGGCCGGGTATCCGGCCATTCTTTCGCGTCACTCCCGGGTCGGGGAAGCGCTTCAAGGAGTTCCGTGGAATTTGGCCTCTGCAGGGCTCCTTTGTGTTTTTCTGCTGCTGGGTACCTCTGCTTGGAAACGTGCCGTGACACCGGCGCCGTTTCCTTTTCTTGGAAAGATCAGTTACGGCCTGTACCTGTACCATCTTCTATTCTTTGCTGCTTACGCCTGGTTGTTCCGGCGCCTCGATCTCGAGAATCGGTTGCACCTCAGTCTATGGGTGCAAGCCTGGATGCGTGCAGTATTTGTCGCCGTCGGCGCCGTTTCTTTCGCGTACCTCTCTCGCCGTTTCCTGGAAGAGCCTCTACTTAGACTCAAGGACAAGCAACCCGTCTTCATTTTTGGTCGAGCTTCTCCTGGCACCTCTGCAGACACCAGTGAACTTCAAGCGACGACCGTGCAGCCAAGGCGACCCCGGACGATTTCCAGGGACTTCCGGGAATAAGAACTACAGGGCTCAAAAGTGTCCACTCTTAAGAGTTGATTCAGCAAGGCGCGGTACCAGCTGACTCATATCAACTATTTGCCGATAACAAAATATGATCCGGCCGAATAGTTGCGCAGGCCAGAGGCATCCCAGAAGATGCGGGAAGTCCCGATGGCATTCCTGCCCGGAACGACACGCGTGAAGAAAATTTGCAGACCGTCGCGCGACCATTCCGCGGCCCGGGCAAACGTATCGGGCGGACCAAGAACAACACGGCGGTGGGAACGCAGTTCATACAGAAAAAAAGTGGAGTTCAGTCCGACGGAATCCACCGGCGCTCCGGCGGGTGCATGCAGATAGTATGCGGAAACGAGTAGCAGGTCGGGATTGATCGGATTCGGGCGAATCGTGTCGCTGGACATGACCTGGAACGTGTCTCCGTAGACATCCTTTAGGGCAATGCTTTGCGGCGGCTTGTCTTCACTGAGCCACCAGAGGCTCTGCATGTCGCTGACGAGAACTGTGTTGGGCGAAATCCAACCGTGCAGCGACTCGACCGGTTGTGGGGAAAGCATTTTGGCTTGGCTGGGGTCGGCAGTGGGAAGCGTCCACACCTGCCACTGTTGGCCGTCGTACTTGAGGAAGGCGACTTGCGAATCGTCGGACGACCAGAACGCACTGTGGGCGTTCGGGCCGACCAGTTCGCGCAACGTGCCGGTCGCGGAATCGTACAGAACAATGGATCGTTCAGGCCGGTTGCCAGAAGCCGAGCGCGTGAAGAGAAGCTTCCTGCCGTCGTGTGAAACGGCGAGTTCGCTGCCTGCCGGTGCGACATTCTTCCGGACTGAGCCACGGCCGAAAATTACCCTTCCCGCAGCATCCAGATACGCTACATCCACGGGTGAGTGGAATTTTGTAATCGGATCGAGAACACTGCTTCGGTTCTTGGCCTTATCGTCTTTATCTTTGTCCTTGTCCGAATTTTTGCCCTTATCCGCATTCTTGTCGTCTGTGTCGTCGGGAATATCCAGCTGATTCTTCTTGCGAAACTCCGGAAATTTCTCCGGTTCGCTTTGTCCGCATCCATTGAGTGTCCCGATTTGCGCGTGCTGCACGACCACGGTGAAAGTGTACTTCGTTCCGGACATATCGTCGGAACACGCCACCCGCGAAACATGCACCGTGACATCGGCGCCGGTGTCATCGTCTTTGGCGGGATAAGTCCAGGAGTCGTCGGAGTCACCGGGAAGAACTGCGCCGGGGTCCAGAACAATGGGCGGGTAGCCGTCACGGTCCAGGCGTTCTGGCCCTTTCATGCCGAGGCGCATCGACCAATGGAACTCCGTCCCGTGCGCGATAATCAGAATGGGGAAGTGACGCGATATCGGGGAGGGAATCTGTTCACCGGTCTGAGGAACTGTGGGCGTGGCGGGAGTTTTGGGCGTGACCTTTTGCGGCGGCGTTTGCGCGTTTATCAAGCTTGCGCCAAGAAATGCGGCCTCTAGAGAAATCGCTCTGGCGAGACTCCAGCCAAGTGCTGGCATGCGGATAGCTCCCGCAGATACTCTACCAAGCCAACTCGCGGCTTGGGGAATCGAATCCGTCAAAGGTTTCCCCAGTGAAGGCGGTTCCATGGCAGGCGCGCGTACAGGCAACCGCAAAGCTCTGCTGCTTCACAGAGCTGTGACGACTGCTGTGAACGATGATTAAGGTCGAAAGAACCTACCGACCGACGCCGAAATCGAAATCGGTTCGGCACCCGCTGGCCCAACCAGGTATCTTGCTTCTTATTGACCCCATCTAAACAGAACGGGCCGGGGCGGCAAAAGAAATTCTCCGGAGCCCCGTATGCGAATAAAAGGCGAAAGAGCTTGACATGGCGAAGAAAAAGCGAAACAATGACCACGCTTCGAGGTGAGCTATGTCCCCAGTTCTTCCCCCACCGGCGCCGCGTTTCCCCGTGCGGCGTCGCCCCGCACGACGCCCCGCAACACCACTCCTGCCCTTCTGCCCTGCTGAGCCAAAACCAGAGGCCGCTGCCCTTGACCCGGGCGAAGTCGGCCGGCACAAGGTAAGTCTCAAGCGCCCAACGGCGGATTGCCCCCCGCCACAAGTGCAGACTTCCCCTGCGTCACTGGTGGGCATTGCTCGCCTCGCCGCAAAAGCGCCGGCAGCAGAGACGAAGCGAAAATCGGCGGGGAAGCCGGAGTATTTTTTCCTCCCTGTGAAATCGATCCTGAATCGCTGCGAGTCCGAGCGGGTGCCGTTTGAGTGGACGATCAATCCGTACCGCGGGTGCGAATTTGCCTGCAAATACTGCTACGCGCGGTACACACATGAATACATGGAGATCGACGGCCGCGAGTTTGAGCGGAAGATTTTTGTAAAGCAGAATGCGGCCGCGCTGCTGGCCAGAGATGTTGTGAACAAATACTCCCATGCCTCGAAGGCCTCCGGATACACAAGGGCGGAGCATATTGCCATCGGGACCGCGACGGACCCTTATCAACCCGCGGAGCGGGAGTACGGCGTGACTCGTGCCTGCCTTGAGGAGTTGGCGAGACGTGAAGGGTTGAGCGTCTCGATCATTACGAAGTCTAATCAGATCGTGCGGGATCTGGACATTTTGAAGGTGATTGCGGCCAAGTCGGCATTATCCATCAACGTTACCGTCACCACGCTCAAACCGCGATTGGCGCGACTGCTGGAACCACGTGCGCCACGACCGGATTTGCGGCTCGCGGCGGTGAAGGAGTTGCATGACGGGGGACTCCACGTCGGGGTCTCCGCTTCGCCGCTGATTCCTGGAATTACCGATGGCGAAGGCGAATTGGAGGGAGTGGCTGCGGCGGCAAAACAAGCCGGAGCGGAATGGTTTTTTTCCGGCGTGCTTTTTCTGATGCCTGCTTCAGCACGAGAATTCTTGCCGTTTGTAGAGGCGAAGTTTCCAAAGCTGGCGAAGCAGTACCGGGAGTGGTACGCGAAAAACGGGTACGCACCTGAAACCTATCGCCAACAGGTCTCCGAACGCGTGCTGCAGATTCGCCGGAAGTTTGGATTCGCGTCGCGACCCTGGGAAGGGGATCGCCCCACCTTTGCCCAAGCACAGCTTGCGCTGGGCTGGGATGCCTCAGCCGTCGGCGGCGAATTGCAGACAATGAGGCCGCGTGCCGGTCGATGAATGGCACGACTGTGGGGACACAACCGTCTGGATTCCATTTTAGAATGGAATGTATGGAAGTTTCCCGTTTCGATATCTAAAGTCTCAGTTAACTCTAATAGATTGAGATACCCGTACTCGGAGAGGTGCGTGCAAAGCGCCGGAGCAGAGGTTCTGCTCAATGCCTTTATGCAAGCATCTCGGGCTTGTTTTTGCGTGTCTGTGGTGGTGCTCGGTAGCTATCTCTCAGGAACACTCTTCGCCCGCCGCGCCCGGGGCTGCGGCTTCGACGGAATCCAACGAAGGGGATTTCAGGCAAACTGCAGTGCCCATCACCGAATGGAAGCTTACCGGGCCTCAAATTGAAGGATTATTCGGCACGGGGTTTTGTCTGGATCCGGCTTGCGGATTCATCGTTACGAACTACCACGTCGCAGCACTGGCTCATCCGCATAAGCTCCGCGGGATTCGCATCGAAGCGCGGTATCTTGGAACTGGTCCGACGGACGAAGGGGCGACGGTCAACAACATCTCTTCCGCAAGGACGCTGAAGTACACGCCGGGCCGCGACCTGGCAATATTTAGGCTGTCTCGACCGCTGCCGGAGCATCATGGTGTGGGCTTCGATCTCAATGCCCTCGAACCCGGCGAAGAAGTCGTCATCTACGCATATCCGTTGGAAGGTATCAGCCCGCTTCGAAAGCTTCTGGGATTTCCTGGTTGCTTTGAAGGCCAGACCGTGGATGGTCTGCTCGCTTTCCAATACTCACCGTCCAAAAACAAAAGTATTCGGCCGGGGGCGAGCGGTGGAATCGTTGTGAATCCGAAGAACGGCAGAATCGTCGGAGTTCTGAATGCTGTCGGGATAGACCGGAAAAGCACTGCCCTGGCGGTTCCGGTCCAGGCCCTCGCTGATTTTGTTTTTGACGTCGATCCCACCATGGCGGCGACACTGTTTCCAGCGATCGGGGGAACGGCCCAGGACTCCGCTGACATCTATTCAGAGTACCGGCCGATCTCGAACAACACGCTCGAAAAGAGGCCCCTGGAGCCAGAGGAAGTTCTGCAACTGCGGCTAAATGCGCAACTTCTGGCCGATGGTATGCGCAACTACATTGCGGTGCAGAGCTTCGCCTGGGGCAGCGGGAGCAAGCCGCCAAAGACACGGGCAGAATACGAAATTCGCGTGATCGATGGGCGGCAAAAATTCCGCAAGTATCCCGATGGGAAGAAGGAGTATGCGGAAGCGTCCTATCCCCAACTCGACGGGTGGGTTGCGCCCGCGGATGAGTGGTCGCGGCTTCCAACCATGGTCGGCACGGAACTCCGGTTGAAGGTTCGTCGGGCGGCCGACACATTCGTGAAAGGGGAGCGCAGAAGGATTTTTCAATACTACGCGAGCCCGGAAGACGGCGTTTGCCAATTTAGAGCCATCGAAGACTTCGGATTTTTCAACTACGGCAAAACAGTCGGAGTCGGATGCTACGGCGAAGTGTGGACGGACGAGAACGAAAACATCGTGCGCATGTCCGAAAATCTTGACCTTTCCCAGAACGTGAAAAGCTACCGGGGCTGGCGTGGCTACCGGGTGGTAATGACATACGGCTGGCTCCAGCGAGTGGGGGAACCGGCGAGTCGTATCCCGCAAACCATTTATACAGAAGCCCGCCATAAGAAAGAACTCGATTGGTGTCGCGGCCGGTTTACTCGGTACAGAGTCTTCAGTGCGCAGGCGGCGATGAAAATCGCGGCAAACTGACTTCGGTCGCACGATTCCTAGGGCACAATGATGCGGGATTCCTCGCGTTTCAGTTCGAGCGCGTCCGGAAACTGCCCCCGAAGAAACTCGATAAAACGCCTTGAACGTGGGCGGCCGTTCGTGCGCAACAGCCCCATACGATACAGGAACACGAGAAGCTGGAAAATTTGAGAAACCTTGGGATACTCGAGGGAACTCTGCGAAGCACTCTGTTTCGTCTCGTTGAGGAACGTAGCAAGGGAATCGTAGAGCAAGCGCTGGATCGAGGATGCTGGGGGCTGTTCATAGACAATGCCTGAGGCAAGTGTTCTGTAAGTTTCGGCTAACGCTTGTAGAGCGGCCAGAACATCCGAATCGCTGGTCGCGGGCTGGCTGGCACAAGATTTAGCTACCCCGAAAGCGAGCGCGGAGAGAAATTGCGGGTGCAGGCGAACCACATCCGGCGCGAGAAGAACGTCCAGTAAGGGAGTATCCGCCGCAAGTTGCCGGGGATGTTGTTCTTCATAGCGGTGAGCGGCCAGGAGGTAACCGCAGTCGATCGGGCAGTCCAGCGTGACTTCGCGTTCCGTGCCGCAACAGACCGCGCAGATTGTTTCCGTTTTGGCCGGGCAGAAACGCTCGGCCTTGCGTTTTTGACAGATTGAACAGGACACGAAATCCCCTGAAATTATCCACAAAAGAGAATCGGAAGCGCTCGCCCGCTCATTCGGGGAAAACAAAATACGGGCACCGTCGCACGGCCGCAAGCGGAGGACAGAATATCACGCCATGATGACCTTGTTGTGAAAGCGGCGCGCAGCGATGATCAGCAAGATCGAACCAAAGAAAAAGAGCACGAGCGCGTCCACCCAAAGGTGCTGCAGCCCGGCGCCGCGCAGGATGATGCCGCGCGTGATATCGATGAAATAGGTGGCGGGAACGAAGAAGCTGAGAATGTAAAAAAACTTCGGCATGGTCTCCCGCGGAAAGATGTAGCCTGAAAAAAAGATGCTGGGAAGAATGGTCAGAAAGGCAAGCTGCATGGCCTCGGCCTGAGAATTGGCTTTGCTGGAAATCAGGATTCCCAGTGAGAGGGAAACGAAAATATAGGGCAGTGAGAGGAGGGCGAGCAGCAAAACGTTCCCGTGAATGGGAATGCTGAAGACAAAGCGCATGAACGTCAGGATCATGCCCAATTCGAAAAAGCCGATGATCAGGTAGGGAAGTAGTTTGCCCAGCAGCAGGCCCATGGGTCGCACTGGCGTGACGAAAAGTTGTTCCAGGGTGCCGCGCTCCTTTTCGCGGACAACGGAGAACGCGGTCAGGAATGTGGTGACGTTGAGCAGCAGGATGGCCGTTAGCCCGGGAAGAAAGAAGTTGGGGGAGCGCGAGTCCGGATTGAACAGGATCTTCGGGCGCATATCCACGGCGAACGGCGCAGAACTGTCCGCAAGAACACGGCGGAGCGATTCGTCGAGGCCGATCGCGGTGGTGACGTTGATGGCTTGGCCGGCGACCGAGGAGTCTGAGCCATCAATGAGCACAAGCACCTGCGCGCTCATTCCGTGAATCAGTCTGTCAGAATAATCGACGGGAATCTTGATACCCACCCGGCATTTTCCCGAAACGATGGCGTCAGTCATATCATGATCGGTTTCGACAAAACGGACGAGGTGGAAAGTGTCGGAATTGCGCAAACGATCCAGAAGTTCGCGGCTTTCGCGGCGGCCGTCGGCGTTGAACACCACGGTATTAATCTGGCGTATGTTGGTGTCAATCCCGAAACCCAACAGGAACATCTGCAACAGCGGAATGATCAGCGAGAAGAAGAGCGTGCCGAAGTCGCGACGCACGTGCAACGCTTCTTTGTAGAAAACGGCGCTGAACCCGCGAAAAGGATTAACCACGGGTGACCTCAGGCCCCGCCTGGTGGCGGTAAGTTAGTTCCACAAACACATCCTCGAGTGAAGGCGCGAGTGGGCGGATTTCCGCAACCACGACGCCGAGTTTCAGCAGTTGTTCACGGAGTTGCTCCAGGTCGAGGTCGTCGTTGATCAAGGCGTGAATCGACTGCCCGAAAATGGTGGCGCTCCGGATACCGGGGATCGTGCGGGCGAGCCGGAGAGCTCGGGTCACTTCCGGTGTGGTAATTTCCACGCGATATGTGCCTTCGGGGCGGACTTCGGGAAGTTCGCGAAGCGTCTCCGGCGTTCCATTGGCGATGATTTTCCCGAAATAGATGTAGGCGACGTGACTGCAGCGCTCGGCCTCATCCATATAGTGCGTGGTCACAAAAAAGGTGATCCCATGGCCGGACAGCTCGAATAGCAGGTCCCACAATTGGCGCCGGGCGACCGGATCAATTCCAGCGGTAGGCTCGTCCAGGAAAATCAAATTCGGTTCATGGAGCATGGCGCAGCCCAAAGCAAGGCGCTGCTTCCATCCCCCCGAAAGCTGGGCGGAGAGCCGATTCAGGTACGGACCCAAACCGTTCAGCTCGATAATTGCGTCCATGCGTTTGCGGAGGCGATCGTTGGAAAGTCCGTAGATCCGGCCGTAAAAGGTGAGGTTTTCGGTGACGGTCAGATCGGAATACAGGCTGAAATTCTGCGACATATAACCGATATTTTCGCGCACGGTTTCTGGATCCTTGCGCACATCGATTCCCAGTACCGAAGCATCCCCTCCGGAAAGCGGCAGGAGGCCGGTGAGCATTTTGATGACGGTGGTCTTTCCACTGCCGTTTGGTCCCAGAAATCCGAATATTTCCCCCTTCCCCACGGCAAAGCTCACATCGTTCACGGCGGTGAAATCGCCAAAACGGCGCACCAGGTGTTCGGCCGCGATCGCTTGATGGCTTGAATCACTCATTGGCATTTCTCACGGAGCAAGGACGACATCCGCGGCCATTCCGGCGCGGATCCGGTGGGTCGAATCATCAATGCGCACCTTCACTCCGAACACCTGATGAACGCGTTCCTCGATGGTCTGCACGTTGCGGGGAAGGAACTCCGCCTGTTGGTTGATCTGTTCCACGGTGCCGTCAAAGACTTGACTGGGAAAGGAATCCACGCGGATCTGCGCTTTCTGTCCCAAGTGCACGCGGCCAATCTCGGTTTCCGGAATGTAGATGCGTACGTATATTTGGTCGCGCTCCAAAAGGGTGGCGATCGGCGTGTTCGGAGCGATCAAGTCGCCGGGTCGGACGTCGAGCACTTCCACGGACGCATCCACGGGTGCAAGCACGCGCCGCTCGCGGAAACGCGCTTCCTGGTAGGCGAGAGTCGCGTCGGCGTTGGCGATGTCCTCGACGCGATAACCACGTTCGTATTTCTGCAGCGTGGCTTTCGTTTGCAGGTAACGTGCTTTGGCGGCAGCGATTTCTTCCGGCCGATAGCCGCGGTTCAGTTCGTCGAGCTTATGTTGAAGATTGGACTGCTGCGCCACAGCCATCTTCCAGTTGGCTTCCGCGGTATCACGTTGCTGCTTGGAAACGAGATCCTTCTTGGCCAGGGCGTCGTAACGCTGGAAATCGAGCTGTGCCCGAACCTCATCGGCTTTGGCGCGATCCAGTTCCGCTTGGGCAGCGGCAATGTCCTCCTTGCGGTAACCATTCAGGCGCTGCTCATACTCTGCCTGGGCTGCCTCGGCCGATGCACGTGCCTCGGCGATTTCCTCGGGCCGATAACCCCGCCGGGCCTTTTCAGCTCCGGCGCGGGCCTCCGCGAGAGAAGCGGAGAGTTCCCGATCATCGAAAGTGACCAGAACTTGGCCGGCTTGCGTGGAATCGCCTTCCCTGACCAGAACCTTTTCGATGCGGCCGCCGGTAATCGAGCCGACTCGAATATCCCGCGCCTCCACGGTGCCAGACCCGCGTAATGAGTGGTCACGGTTCAGCACTCCGGACGAATAAATCCATAGTGCAACCAGCGCCGCGACAATCACAATCGGCACCAACGCTTTGCGCTTCATCTCCGCCATCTCCTACTGAGGCGAGTCGGCCCCGGCTTCCTCAGACGAAAGAACCCGAGGCGCCAGTCCGGTCCAGATCACTTCAAATGCTGATTCCATCCGTGAGAGCAACGTGGAATCCCCGTAAAGGGACCAAATTAGCAGAGTTCCGAATATTGCCTGACGAAAAGCATGTGCAAGGACAACCGGAGGAAGATCGTTGCGAATCTCTCCGACCTCCTGGCCGTGCCGAAAGATCTCCGTATGAAGTGCAATCATGCGATCTTGCAGAGCCAACATCGAGGAGCGCACTTCCGAGTTCGAGAGGAAAGCCTGCAAGAGAAGACGAATAATGGAGGGATTGCGGATCGGCTCCTGCGTCATGCGTGGGCCGAGCGAACGAAGGAAAGATCGAGTGGACTCGCCCTTCGCCCGGGCTTCTTCAACCGCCGCTTGAAGCTTGGCGAGTTGCATTTCGCCGAACGCGAGGAGGATGTGCTCTTTACTGGGGAAATAGTTGAAGAAAGTTCCCTTGCCGAGATCGGCGGCATTGGTGATGTCTTCGACGGTGGTTTCCTCAAAGCCTTTGCGGGCGAATAGGTCCAGCGCGGCTCGGAAGAGACGCTCGCGGCGCTCTGCTGAATGACGCTCTCTGCGGCCGGAAGGCACGGGTTGGTGGGTGGCAGCCACAAAAAATGACCTGTAGGCAGATATGACTATAGGTCATATATCGCTGCAGTTCAAGCAAAAAAGAAAGCGAGCGACCACTCAATCACCCGCCATCCAATTAACTGATTCAAAAGTAATAGCTTAGCGGCTAGATTTCCTTGCCCGAGGCCAGATTCTTTGGAGACTTCTTGTTCAGATAGGAGATCATCTTTTGTGCCGAGGCGGGGACTGGCACAACGCCTTTGAACACGATGTCCTGCGCGCTGACACTCTTTTTGTAGAGCTTTTCGTTCGCGGAGTTGTCTGGTCGAACCGTGGAACCGGCCAGGGAGATCCCGGCGAAAAGGCCGCGAGCCCGCGAATAGGAAAGGATTTCTGCGCGCATCGTGACGTCAGTGGAGGCTTCGGCATTTCGCCCCTTGGGGCCGGCCGCTGCCGAGGCGTCTGCGCCCAGTTTCACTTTCGAACTGAGAATGGAGTTTGCGCCACGGGCATTCATCACCAGCAGTACAAAATCCGTAGCCTGCCCCCCGATCTGAAGGCCAAAGCTACCCCCTTCAAGGGCCATCATTGTCGGAGCGCTCCAGGGGCCATTGAAATGTTCACCGCTGCGGCAGGTCATTGCGCCGCGTCCATAGCTGGCGCCAAAAATGAACGCAGCCTTGACTACCGATGGATAAACGATGATGCAGTAAGACTTGTCGATGAGATCCTGGGGGATATCGTCGGGGATATCCATGACCTCTTGGATCACCGTGCCGCAGTTTTCCAGGCGCGAGTTCTCCTTCTTGTCGTCGGCCAGCAGCGCCGGACAGAGCAACGAAAGGGAAATAGCAAAGGAGAAAAGCTTCTTCATTCGAAACCACCTTCTGGGTGCAAAGCCCACGACATCTATAATAAAACCAAATGGCGGGCGGAAGTTGCGGGGCGTGACTGCTCGGGCGGTGCGCCCGGTAGTTGCCCTCCTGGCTAGGGCAAGAGGAAGCGCCCATACACTTTCGACTATACTTTCAGTCGATGGAACTTGCCAAGAGTCGAATTCGAGCGGCGCGCAAGGGAAACACGGTATACGCCAGCCACTGGCTGTCCTTCGCGTTGTTGGCGGCGACATGCGCGCACGCACAAGAGAAGGGTATTCAGGAAAAAAGCGGGGAAGAGACGGCCCGGTTTGCAGCCAGAGTGGATAGTCTCCTCCGGACGCCGCCGGCGGACAAAGGTGAGTGGGGGCTGCTGGTGGTAGATGGGACAACCGGCGCCACTCTGTTCGAAAGGAACGCCGACGACTATTTCCTCCCGGCATCGAACATGAAACTGTTGACCACCGCCTTGGCCCTGGACTCGCTCGGGCCGGACTTTCGCTTTCGGACAACGATTGAGACCAATGGAACAGTGACGCCGGACGGAAGACTGATAGGCGACTTGATCCTCGTGGGACGCGGAGACCCGAACTTGTCGAATCGTAAGTTTCCCTATGGAAACAAGGAAGAGTTTGACGGACCACCCGAGCGGGTGCTCGCCGAAATGGCAGACGCGGTTGCCGCGCGTGGCGTGAGAGTGGTCACCGGCGATATTGTGGGGGACGACAGCTATTTCCCTCCTGAACGCTATCCGAACGGTTGGGAAATTGACGACATGGTGTGGGAATACGGGGCAGCCATCTCCGCACTCGTGGTGAACGACAATACGGTGACACTGACCTTGTTCCCCGGGCTGAAACCCGGTGATTCGGTCAGCGTGGTATTGGAGCCCCAGACGAAGGATTTCACTGTCCGCAACGAAGTGACCACCATTGGAACGGGAGAAAAGCAGGATTTGCGGGTGGTACGCGACCCCGGCGGAAACACGGTCGTAGTCAGTGGTGTGATGCCCGCAAGAGGTGACCCTCGAAAGTTAGTGCTGGCCATTCAGGAGCCGGCCCTGCAGAGTGTAAATCTGCTCGCACAATTATTGAAGGACCGAGGCATCAAATTGGACGGAACTTTGCGAGCCATACACGAACCTGATGCGAGGGAGGCGACCCGAACAGTGCTTGCGGAGCACCTGTCCGTTCCCCTGAAAGATTCGGTGAAGCTGGTGAACAAGATCAGTCAGAACCTTCACACGGAACTACTGTTGCGCACCGCGGCCAGGCAACAGGGGCGATGGGCGACGCCCGAGGACTTGTTGAAATTTCCGCTGGCTTTTTACACCAAGACGGGCATCCCGGATGGCGATGTGATTCAGACGGATGGCTCGGGATTGTCGCGTCACGATCTGGTGACCCCGAGGGCGTTTGTGGCGTTACTCGAATATGCGAAGAAACAAACCTGGTTTCCGGCTTTTCTGGCGTCCCTGCCCGTCGCGGGGGAAGATGGAACTCTGAACGACCGAATGAAAGCCCCCCCGCTCGTCGGAAGGATTCAGGCAAAAACAGGGTCGGTGACGCATGTGCGGACTCTTTCCGGTTATGCGGAAACGCCGGGGGGAAGGAATCTGATTTTCTCCTTCTTGAGCAACAATCAGGGCGGAAAGAACCACGAGGTGCAAGACGTCATGGATGGACTGTGTCTAGCGATGGTGGAAGAATTCGATGAGCCAAGAAACGCAGGCCAATGAAACATGGCAGTCAACGAAACGACGAAAAGTCGATAACAAGCGTGAATTCGGAAAAGATCATTACCGTGTTTGGAAGTTCGCGGCCGCGGGAAGGGGATGCCGAGTATGAAGAAGCGCGCGAACTTGGCCGATACCTGGCGCAACGCGGACTGGCAGTTTGCAGCGGCGGCTACGGCGGCGTCATGGAAGGCGTCTCGCGCGGGGCGAAGGAGGCAGGCGGAACGACGTATGGGATCACCGCGGAATTTTTTCACCGGCAGGCGAACAACTGGGTCGACAACGAAATACGGATGAAGACCTGGGATGAGCGATTGTTCGAATTGATCCGGCTCGCGGACGGATTCGTGGTCTGCAAGGGCGGAACCGGCACGCTGGCGGAACTCGCGATGGTCTGGGAGATGCTGAATAAATCCGTCATTCCGGGAAAGCCGATCGCTGTGATTGGCGATTTCTGGCAGCCAATTCTGGACCGGGTGCGTGAAGTGGAGCAGGGGCCGCGACGGTCTTCAGACATCCGGATATGGGGCGAGGCGAACGGTAATCTGGTCAACACCGTTTCCTCGGTCCAGGCGGGCGTTGATTATATTGCGGAACGCCTGGGAGTCTGAAAAGCGATTCCGCGCCCAGGAAGACCGCACTGGACAAAAAGGAAAGACTAAAGAAAACAGATGTCCCGTCCGGCACAAGACGTTTTGGAGTTCGACAAGCTGCGCGAACTACTGCGGCTGCGGACGACGTGTGCGCCGGGACGCCGCTCGATCGACTTGCTTGAGGCCAGCGTGAACCGGGAATCGCTCGAGCGCGCTTTCGCGTTGATCCGAGAAGCTCGCGAGTGGCTGCGATTAAGTCGGGAACTGGGATTCGGCGCGTTGGCCGATCCGCAACTCTGGATGGGGCATTTAGAAGCGCCGGGACCTGTGCTCGAGGCGAAGGAATTCCTGGATGCGGGATCTCTTCTGGAGACCGTGGGCTGGCTAAAGCAGCAGTTTCGCGAAGAGGCGGATAAATTTCCCTTGCTGGCCGCGCGTTGTGCGGCGCTCGCCGACTTCCGTGATCTGCAGGCAGCGATCCGGCGTTGCATTTTGCCGAAAGGAGAAATCAGCGACGATGCTTCCAGCGCCCTGCGGCGGATCCGCGTAAGCATCCAGCAGACACGCGAATCGATCCAGAGAACACTGCGACAGTTCCTGCGTTCGCGGCAGGCCGAAAGCGGTGAGGATTACGTCACAATACGAAACGATCGCTTCGTCATTCCCGTGCGCGCGGAACATCGAAGAAACGTGCCCGGCGTCGTGCATGGAGCGAGCGGAACCGGGCAGACTGTATTCGTCGAGCCTTTTGAAACGGTCGAAACAAACAACCTGCTGGTGCAATTGGCCGAGGACGAGGCCGCAGAAATCTTCCGTATCCTCAAGGAACTTACGGACCGGCTGCGCGCCATGTCCGGACCTTTGCAGCTTGCGGCGGAGACCATCGCTGAACTCGACAGCATCTTCGCTCGGGGGCGGTTTGCGTGCGATTTCGACGCATGCCTGCCGGAGTTTGCCCACCATATGGAACTGCGCCTTGAGGCTGCGCGACATCCCGTCCTTGAGGATAAATTGCGTCGAGAAAATCGCGCGATTGTGCCGATGTCGCTCGCGCTGGGCGGAGAAGAGCGGTTGCTCGTGATCAGCGGTCCGAACACCGGCGGAAAGACTGTGGCCCTGAAAACCACGGGAGTTGCTGCACTGTCGGCGCAGGCGGGCATCCCGGTGGCTGCGCAGCGTGCTGTGCTGCCGCTCTTTGACCGGGTGCTCGTCGATATCGGCGATGAGCAATCCATCGCCGCGGATCTTTCCACGTTTTCCGCGCACATGTTGAATTTGAAATTGATGCTGGAAGAGGCGACGCCACGTTCGCTGGTCCTCGTGGACGAAATGGGTACGGGAACGGCACCGGAGGAAGGCGCGGCGCTGGCAGTCGCGCTGCTGGAAGAATTTCGCAAAAAGAGCTGCATCGTGCTGGCGACCACGCACCACGACCGGCTGAAAACTTACGCCTCGAAGACTCCGGGCATCGTGAACGCCGCCGTGGAATTCGACGAGGTGCACCTTCAGCCAACCTACCGGCTGATGGTAGGCGTGCCCGGCGGGTCAAGCGGCATTGCAATTGCCCAGCGGCTTGGATTGGCGGCGGCACTCATTGCACATGCCCGATCGCTTCTGACGCCGGAAGCGCAGGAAGCCGCGGACCTGATTGCCTATCTGCACCGGAGCCGGGACGAAATCGATCGCCTCCAGAAACAAATGGAGGAGGAGCAACGCGCCCTCGCCGAGGAACGGCGCAAGCTTCGCACGGACTGGGTGGAGCGCCAGAAGCAACGCATTGCCGAGCTGGAAAAGCGGTTTGATGAGATGCAGAAGCGTTTCGAGGAAAACGTGACCGGGGTTGTGGAGGCCATCAAAGACCGCGAGCTTCGCGTGCAGCTGGAGAAGACCGCGAAGCGCAAGATGCAGGACACTCGCAGCGGGGCCAGGGATGAGCTAAACGCCGCGGTTGTCCAGACCATCTCGGAATCGCAACAGGATCTGGGCGTTCGGCCGGAGAACCTCGACAAGGTCAGCGCAGAATGCCTGCATGAGGGAACAAAGGTACGCGTACGTGGTTTCAGCAAGCCGGTGATTCTGAGGCGCCTGGATGGCGCGACGGCGGAAATCGAAGCCGGGCCGTTGCGGATGAAACTCGCGGTCGACGAAATTACAGGAGTAGAGGATGAGGCCAGGCCGAAATCCGCAATCGCGCCGTCGCAACGGGAGAATCTGACTGTCCGCGCGCAATCTCGCGAGGGCGGTGCAACCGGCGAGATCAACGTCATTGGCATGACCGTCGAGCAGGCGAGTGAAAGGGTTGACAAGTTTCTGGATGAAGCCGCGCTGGCAAACGTGGCGCGCGTGCGCATCGTCCATGGCCACGGCACGGGCGCTTTGCGCAAAGGCCTCGGAGAATTTTTGCGGTCGCATCCACTGGTCGAACACGCGGAGTTCGAAACCGAGGACCACGGAGGAAAGGCAATCACCGTAGTCGATCTGAGGGCTTGAGACGATGGCGGAAGCCGGATCATTCGCGGAACGCGTGAAGAACCAGTCGGACATTGTCCGCGTGGTCGGTGAATATGTCCGGCTGAAGAAAAGCGGGCAGAACTTCACGGGGTTGTGTCCATTTCATGGAGAGAAAACACCCTCATTCGCCGTGCATCCCGTGAAGCAGATCTTTCATTGCTTTGGCTGCGGAAAGGGCGGAGACGTCTTCACCTTCGTGATGGAGCTGGAAAAGTGTCCGTTTCCCGAAGCGGTGAAAATTGTCGCGGACAAATGCGGGATCGCAATCCCTCAACCCAAGGAACGCACGCCCGAACAGCGCAAGGAAAATCAGCAGCGCACGGCCCTGATTGAAATTCATCGGGAAGCCCAATCTTTTTTTGCACGGCAACTGGAGTCCACGTCGGAGGGCCGGGCGGCGCGCGCCTATTTGGAGGACCGCGGACTGAATGCGGAAGCCGTGGCGCGGTTTGGGATTGGGTACGCGCCGAGCGGGGGCGACGCACTCCTCCGGCTCTTGAAGCCAAGGTACTCGGAAAAGCTATTGGTGGAATCCGGACTGATCTCGCGCGATCAGTCCGGCGCACGGTTGTTTGACCGTTTTCGCAAGCGCATCACCTTCCCGATCGCCAACGACGCGGGAAAAATAGTGGCGTTTGGCTGCCGGGCACTGGGCGCCGAACTGCCGAAGTACCTGAACTCGCCGGAGACGCCGATCTATTCGAAGAGCCATGTCCTTTACCACATGGATCGCGCGAAAGAAACGATTCGCCGGCAGGACTTCGCGATTCTGGTGGAAGGCTACATGGACGCAATCGCCGTCGCTCGCGCGGGTATCGCCAATGTGGTGGCAAATTGCGGCACAAGCCTGGGCGAACCGCAAATCAAGTTGCTCGGTCGTTTCACCAAGCGCGTAATCGTGAATTACGACCCGGACGCAGCCGGCCAGGCCGCCGCAGAGCGTTCCCTGTCTTTGCTGCTGGAGAGCGACTTCGAGGTCAAGGTGCTGGTATTGCCCGCCGTCGGTAACCAGAAGGCCGATCCCGACCTGTTCATCCGCGAGAAAGGCGGGGACGCGTATATCAAAGCGCTGAAGGAAGCTCCCTCGTACGTGGATTATCTGATCGGGCGCGCGCGGCAAATGGACCTGACTACTGGAGAAGGGAAACAGCGGGCGCTGAACTTCCTGATGCCTTATGTGCAGAAGATTCCCAATCAGTTGCTCCGTTCTGAATGGGCCACTCGCATCGCACAGCAATTGCGAATTGACGAACCGATGCTACGCGCAGCGCTGAACAAGTCGGCGGCCGAGCGACGGAGCGAAGTAAGGGTTGCACCGCAATTGGTAAGCAAGCCGGCGAAGCAAATTGAACGACGCTTGATTCGCATGCTCGCCGAGGCCGAGGCTTTCAAACGGGAGTTGGCTCAGCACCTGCAGCAAGGACGTCTGTATGAGGGATTGGAAACGGAGAAAATTTTCGCGGCTCTGATCGTGGCGGGCATGTCCGACGAACCCATGTCTGCCACCGAAATCGGCGCCCATCTCGAAGCGCGCGACCGCCACCTGTTTTTTGAAATCCTGTTCGAAGACGCGCAAGAACCTGCCTGGGAAGAGGCCGAGAGCTGTCTAGAGGCTCTCCGCAGGCGGCAGATCGAGCAAGAACTTGCCAAATTGCAGCAAACCATCGAAGCGAATCCCAGCGGCCAGGGACTACGTGAATTGCTGGAGCGCAAGCAGGAGCTGATGAAGCGACTGGCGGCCGCGAGTTAACTTCGAACAGTCCAACCTCGTACAAAGGAAGAAGTTCACCGCATGAAATTAAAGATTCCCGAAGGGGCCTTTCGAGCCTATCTGTTCGATTGCGACGGCACGATTGTTGACTCCATGCCACTGCATTACTTGGCTTGGAAGCAGACACTGGCGGAATGGGGCTGTGATTTTCCGGAAAAGCGTTTCTACGAATGGGGCGGAATGCCCGTGGCCGAGATTATCTCCACTCTGAACCGTGATCACGGCCTGCACATGCCGATCGAGGAAGTTGGCCGCCGCAAGGAGAACCTGTATTACAAACTGCTACCCAAGCTGCGGGTGGTTCCGGAGGTTGTAGAGCACATCGAAGCGCAGAAAAGTCGCATCCCCCTTGCTGTTGTTTCCGGGAGCACGCGAGACTCTGTTATCGCGTCTTTGAGGGTCGTGAAGCTTCTGGACCGATTTCAGACCCTGGTCTGTGCCGGGGAGTACAAGAAGAGCAAACCCGATCCGGAAGCTTTTTTGATGGCGGCCGGCAATCTGGGCGTGCAGCCGGAAGCTTGCCTAGTGTTCGAAGACACGGACATGGGCATACAGGCGGCGCGGTCGGCCGGAATGGCGTGGGTCAAGGTAGCTCCTCCCTGGGAGCGAGGGATGGTTAGCCTATAGCCCTGCAATCCAGCGCAGAGGGGAGCCGGGGAGCGAATGGGAAGAGTGGGCTGCCCATCGCTGTGGATGATTGGCAGATTGCCATTCTCAGGAATTGTCCCCCTTGTGGCAAACCCTTTGTCTTGAGTAATTTCCCCAGGGGGCTGCGGGCCGTTCATCCCACCGGGACAGAAAGATATCCACAAACTAAATTGTTGACCTTCCGGGACTTAAGCATGTAACTTGAAAGGGTTGCGCGGATAACGGAGTTGTGTGTCTCGGCATCTATTTAATTATACGTTGAGGCACACAGGGACGTACTCGTGGCGGCGTGGAAGTCGGGCAAACGCGGCGGCAGCTCGATAAGCAACAGGGCGCATAGGGCTTCACCGAAAAAATTGAGAGTCTTCCGGAGGATTCGCTCCTTCCCTTCGCCCATTACGGGCTTTCTCTCTGCATTTGGTGTGGGCAATGCGCGCAACTCAATGTACAAGTTCGCGCGGATACTGAGAGATCAGCGGAAGTAGCGGGAGGAACGCAGTGGCAGCAACGGGTTTAGAGGAAAAATACGATGCAGTACGCCAGCTCATCGCCATCGGCAAAGAGCGCGGCTACCTGCTGTACGACGAGGTAAACGATTCGCTCCCGGCCGAAGTGCATTCGTCGGAAGAGATTGACGACCTTCTTACGACATTTGAGCGCAACGGCATCGAGATTTACGAAGATGCGGCATCCGCCAAAGCGGCGCGCGCTGTCGAAGTTTCTTCCGATCACGGCGAACACGACGCGGTCAAGGAAGAGGCACACGAGGTTGAGGGCAGTGACCTGGATTTGACCCCAGGCTCTCTGGAAAAGACCAACGATCCGGTGCGCATGTACCTGCGCGAAATGGGCACCGTGCCGCTGCTGACGCGCGAGGGCGAAGTTACCATCGCCAAGCGCATCGAACGCGGACAGCTCGTCGTGATGAAGGCCATCACGCGTTCGCCGATCGTCATCAAGGAACTCATTGCTGTCGGCGATGACCTGCGCAAAGGCGCGCGTTCGATCAAGGAAATCGTCCAGTTCGACGACGAAGAGCTTACCGAAGAGAAGATCGCCAACAAAACCAAGCAGACGCTGAAGTACATCGACAAGATTGCGAAGCTCTACGATCTGGCGCTGAAGCAGGCCGTAAAGCTCGACAAGACGCCCAAGGCCAAGAAAAAGCAGTATGTCCGTGCGAAGTGGGAAGTCTCACGGACACGTATCGCCATCTCGCTCGAGATTCGCGGAATCGACTTCAACCCGTTCGAGAAAAAGCGTCTCGTCGACAAAATGCGCGGCACCGTCGAGCGCCTGCAGTCGCTCGAGCGCGAGGCCGGTCGCCTGGAACGGCGCGCGGACGTGTCCAAGGGTGAAAACGCCGCCGAAGCGCGCCGCGAATTGCGCACGCGCCGTTCGGAACTCAAGGACATCGAAGAGGCCAGCGAAGTTGGTCTGATCGAACTGAAGCGCACCCTGACGATCATTCATCGCGGCGAAGCCGAGGCGGAGCAGGCGAAGAAGGAATTGATCGAGGCCAACCTCCGGCTCGTCGTTTCTATCGCCAAGAAATACACCAACCGCGGACTGCAATTCCTGGATTTGATTCAGGAAGGCAACATCGGCTTGATGAAGGCCGTGGACAAGTTCGAGTGGCGTCGCGGGTACAAATTTTCGACCTATGCAACCTGGTGGATTCGCCAGGCCATCACCCGCGCGATTGCCGATCAAGCGCGGACCATCCGCATTCCGGTGCACATGATCGAAACGATCAACAAACTCGTGCGTACCAGCCGCCAGTTGGTGCAGGAACTCGGGCGCGAACCTACGAGCGAAGAGATCGCCAAGCGCATGGACATTCCCGTCTCCAAGGTGCGCAAGATCCTCAAAATCGCACAGGAGCCCATCTCGCTGGAAACCCCCATCGGGGAAGAGGAAGATTCGCACCTCGGCGACTTCATCGAGGACAAGGCCGTGGTATCTCCTTCCGATGCCGTCATTAACCTGAATCTGAAGGAACAAACCTCTTCTGTTCTGAAAACTCTGACGCCGCGTGAGGAGAAGGTCATCAAGATGCGCTTCGGTCTCGACGACGGCAGCGAACACACGCTCGAAGAAGTCGGTCAGTCGTTTGCGGTTACTCGCGAACGCATCCGCCAAATCGAGGCCAAGGCACTGCGCAAGCTTCGCCACCCCTCACGTTCGCGCAAGTTGCGAGCGTTTTTGGAAGGCCCCTCGCGAGACTACCTATAGAAGTAGCGGGCAGCGATCAGCCGTCCGCTCTTCAGGTTTAAATAAAAACGCCCCGGCACTGGCCGGGGCGTTTTTATTGCTGTTTGAAATGTGCGGCGTCGCAACTGGACTACCACCAGTCGCCGTGATTGTTTCCACTTCCGCCGAACAAGTCGGACATGACGTTTGTGCCGGCATCGCAGGCGTGATTGAGGCAGGGAAGACCAAACGCGCTTTCCATAGTCTTCAGAAGAGAGAAACTGTTGTAGTAGCCCTGGCTCTGGACCCCGTTCTTGCCATAGCTGGTTTCGACGGTAAGAACCACCCTGTTTTGGTTCTGCGAGGGATATAGAGTGCCAGCAGGGAGGGACGACTCAATTCCGCTGTAGTCGTTCTCGTCCCACACGATGATGATTGCGTTTTTTCCCCGCTTCCACACGGGTGAAGCCTCGATGCTCTCGACCAGCCGCTGGATGCTGGCGTCGCCCTGTTGGATCAAACCGGGGTTCAAACCTGCAAGCAAACCATTCGAGCCTGGGTCACCCGCGCAGTAGGCACTCTCGCCTCCCTTACCGTGCTGATCGTTGCACTGGTTCGGCGCGATAAAGGAGAGCGTTGGCAAATCGCCGCTCGCTAGATCCGCGTAGAGGCCGCCCTGTCCATCAAAGCCGACTACATTTTTCATGCTGCTGTTCCGCTGGTAGCCTTGCTGGACACTACGAAAGTAAGCGAAGGGGTTATGCTTTACGGCATACAGCGCCGTGTAGGAAGTAAGAGGCCCCGGGAGATTGGTGAAGTCAGTCAGGTTGCTCACGGTCCCGTTGCTGTTGTTCACTCCGTAAGCGCCGCCGAGAGGCAGGCTCTCCTCGTATGCCTTCCAGCTCATGCCGGCTTCCGCGAGCTGGTCGCCAATCGATTTTCCGACCGTGGGGGCCGCCGGTACGGACTTGACTCCGTCGAGGTCTGCCAGATAGAAAACATTTGCCTCTGGATAGATTTCGTTCCAATTGTCGACAGCTGGTGTATCGGCGTCTTTCCCGTAGCCGTAGATCGGGCAAATGTCCGGGTTAGGGTCCAACTTGACGCCTTGGGGTGGATTGGGATAACCCGCATAGGGACCGTCCGCGTTTACTGTCCCGGCCACAATGTTGGGTTGGCAGGCGGGGTTGCCCCAGTCGGGAGAATTGTCGCTCCGTACACCAAAGTTCGAACCACCTACCACTTCCAGATAATTCGTGAGACTCGGGTGTCCCACCGCAAAATAGTTTGTCGCGAGGTTGACTTTGCCGCTCTTGATAATACTGTTCAAATACGGCTCGTTGGGATTGCCAATGACCTGTTGGTATCCGTGGTTCTCCATCATGATGAAGAAGATGTGATCGAGATGCGGCATGCCTTTTGGATTGTTGCCTTCATTGGCGAATGCAGGACTCACCAGCGAGGCCGCCGCCAGCAGGGCCGCTGCGGACTTCAGGCTGAAATTCATCTTCATAGCTTTTCCTTTCCCACAGTTTTCTGAACCTTATTGAAGTGCTTGCCTCCACGACGATTCCGGCTTGGGGACGCGCCCAGGCCAAATAAGGCTATGCACTGGGAACCGGTTAGCGTGGGAAGACAAAAGACAGCACTCGAAGCCTAGGCCCTGCGGGTTACAGTTGGAGTGCTGAAAGGTTACAGCACTGTCAAAGCTGTGGGAATCGACGAGGAAAGAGGTCCATTTCTCGTGGGTAGGATTGCCGGCTCAGCCAGGGACTCGTTGAAACCGTCGGATGAACCCGACAATCAGGAACACCAACCCGGTCAAAAAGAGCCCAAGCACCGTGAGCATGGCTTCCGAGTTAAACCGCTGATCCACCGCCAGATTGGCGCGCAGGGCGAGATAAGTTGCTGAAATCAATACAAAAAGCAGGCCGCAACCGAACCACCCCATCATGGCCGCAATCGAACGCATTGTCTGCTCGCGGCGCTCCGGAGCCAGCCAGAATTGCTTATTCGGAAGATTGATGCGGTCGTTGGACTTCGAAGCGATCTGCCACGGTGCAAAGAACGCGACCACCGCCGAAGAACCTGTGATCAACACCACGAGCAGAAAGAAGCACTTCCGCGGTTGCCAGCCGTTCGGATGACCATCGGCCGCAAAGTGAGCAGCCATGCGACTCGGCATCTGCGGATAGTAATATGCCATCATCAATAGGCAAACTAAGACCAGAAGAGCATACAGCAGCCGGGGGAGACGCGGATCTTCCAATTTGCACCTCGAAAATGGCCATTGACCTAAGCCTAGAGCCGCCCCCGGGATCCCGCAACGAATTTGGAAATCCTTGTGCTCACGAAGTTCTTGCCTTTCCCGTCGGAACCCGGAGAATTGAAAAATCCCCAGCGCAGCAGCAAGCTCCACTGTCGCCAAAACGATGAAAAAAACACAGAAAATCCTCGCTATTCTTCTGGCGCTGCTGATTGGTGCCGCCCTTTACGCCTTCTGGATTTCACGGGAGCCGGAAAGCGTGCGACAAGCCCGGGCCGCAAGGAAAGCGAACCGTGCCTCGAAGAGCCTGGTAGACCAGAGTCCCCTGAAGACGGCGCAGCAACTTGCGCCCCTGGCAGCCACGCGCAGCGAGCGGGAGTTGTCGAGGCAAGCCTTGCGCCTGGCGGACTATGGCGTGGATCTGGCATTCGATACGGCCCTCCGCGAAGCGTTGCTGCATCCTCCTCCGCTCCCACCGGAGGCGCAGGCGATCCAGGAACGCATCAAGAAAGCCCAGCGACTCTTGAATTCCGACGAGGAACGGGCCAAACGCCTCTCCGAAGAACTGGTCAAAGCGCCGGCGAGCAAGCAGGAGGACATCCAGGTCCGGCTGGTTCAAGCTCAGGCCGACGTCGAACTGGATCAGGATGAACTGGACGACGCCAAAGAGGATTTCTCTCGCACGGGAGGCAACGTCGCCGACCGCATTCAGGCCTTAAAGAAGGAGCACGAGGACGCCACGCATAATGCTGAATCCCTGGTGCCAACTGGCCCTCCACCTCCGACGCAGTTCGGGCTCCTCCACTGGATACAGCAATGGCTGGCGTTGCACGCCGAAAAACAGTTGCTCCAGCAGGCGAAGGAAGCGGCTGACTCCGCGGCCGCCTCCTTGTCGACGCAGCACGAAGCGTTGGAAGCGAAGATTGACGAAGAGAAGAAAAAGTCACCGGATCTCGCGCGCCATACCAAGCGCCGAAATGATGCCGCCGCGGGGCATGAGACACCTCCACCCGAGCGTACCGCGGAGCAAGCAGCGGCGCTCTTGGCGATGACGGAAGACATCGCCGCCAACCAGAAGATGCTTTCGATGTTCGATCGACGCGTCGAAACCCACAAGGAGCTCTCCGGCATTTACACGCAGTGGCTTCAGCTGGTCACGGACCGGGAATGGGCCGTATTCCACCGGGCTGTTCTCGGAGTGCTCATTATTTTAGGAATTGCGCTGCTCGCATTGTTCTTCAGCTCGTGGATGAATTCGCTGCTCGGCCGGCTTTCGATGGACCGGCGGCAAATCCAATCGCTGCACACCGTCACTCGAGTTTCCCTGCAGGTTCTGGCGCTGCTTCTGATCCTGCTTGTCATCTTCGGGCCTCCCGGCCAGCTCGGCACGTTCCTGGGGCTCGCTGGAGCGGGTCTTACAGTGGCCTTGAAGGATTTCATCGTCGGCTTTATCGGCTGGTTCGTCCTGATGGGGAAGAATGGAATTCGACTCGGCGACTGGGTCGAAATTAACGGCGTGACCGGCGAAGTCGCGGAAATCGGCCCGTTCCACACCGTGTTGCTGGAAACCGGAAATTGGACTGATTCCGGACATCCTACCGGGCGCCGCGTCACCTTCACCAACAGCTTTGCCATCGAAGGGCACTACTTCAACTTCTCAACCACCGGCCAGTGGCTCTGGGACGAACTTGCTGTCGTCTTGCCTTCTGGCAAGGAAAGCTTTCCCATCGTGGATGCGCTACGCAAGAAAGTGGAGGAGCAAACGCAGGCAAGCGCCGAGCAGGCTGAGGAGGAGTGGCGCCGGGCGACAAATTCCCGCGAAATGAAGGGTTTTTCGGCTGCACCAGCGGTTAGCATCAAACCTGCGGTCGGCGGCGTGGAAGTCACCGTGCGCTACATTGCCCGTGCTAACGAACGCTATGCCCTGCGCGCGAAGATCAATCAAGCGGCGGTGGAACTCTTGGGTAAGTGACATGTCCCGCAGTCGCGTTTCGCTCGAGCTATTCGGCCCCCCCGAGCCCGCACCTCTTCCTTGGTCAATCCATACAAGGGCGGCGTCGGAACCTCAAGCATCGCAAGGTACAAATAAATCTGCTTGCGGTCATGAATTTCGTGCTAAGCCATCTGCCGCAGCCACTTCCATTTAGTGACTTCGACGTCCCCGGGCGTCCGGCATTTCGTCCGCAGATCGGCGTCATTCAAACTGGAGAACATCTCCAGCGATTCCGCGTGTAGCCTCTCCATCAGGGAGAGTATGTTCTTCAAACCATCGGTGAATTCCTCCCCGTGGTCTTTGTATCGGCTCGATTTGCCATGAGGATTTTCGCCCCACAGATAGCGTTCCGTGACGGCGATGTGACGCAGCAGGTCGCCCGCGTGAACTTTCCCACCGCGTAGCTCCAGTCGAGCTTGTCCGGCGGGACGCACCGCGCCACGCGCATCGTGCGTTCCCGAACATTATTGAAGTACTGGAGAAACGGCTGGATGGTCTGGATTTCCATGGAAGCCTCGCGGACGACACACCGGATGTGTCCCCGGAAAGTTTAGCTGAGCTTCCGCAGATCAGAGGGTACTTCGCCCCCGCCCTGAACAAATTGGCTCACAGCTGCCGGCCTCAACTCCCCCGCGTCACGTCGTCGTCGGTTCGTGCATCAGCGCTCGGGCCCGTGAAGCTGAGTAGGTCGCCCCAGCGTACATCGCGGCCAACAGGAAAAAGCCCACGGCAATGCTGAATTTCTGGGCGATCCAGCCGAGCGAGAAACTCATTGCCAATTGCAACACCGTCGCGAAAATCGCAAAGGCCGATTGTGTCCGTCCCATAAAATGTCGCGGTACCAGGGACATCAGTGAAGACTGCGCCACGATTCCACCGACCGCCCGGCAAAAGCCAAAGCAGCTCTGCAAAAGCACCGCACCCATCAGCACCGTGATGAACGGCACGGCCAGGTGTCCCAGGGCCAACATCGCCATCACCGCAACATACATTGGCAACCGCAGGCGCTGCGGCATCTGGCTGGTCAGCAATCCTCCGATGATCGCGCCGATGGCCCAGCCGGCCTCAATAAATCCAAATCCGCGCGAGCCGGAATGCAGCACGTCGTTGGCCAGCGCGACCACTACGACATTCGAACTGACGATGCTCGCCATCAGAATTGCGTGCGTTACCCCAAGCGCTGTCACAACGGGCTGCTGCCGCAAATAGCGAAACCCTTCCTTCATGTCCGCGGCGTAAATGGCAAGCGAAAGGCCGGCCTCGGCAACTTCCGGGTTTTCACCGCTCTCGAGTGCCAGCGAGGCGGTATCCGACGCTTCGGAATATTCACGCGGATACTGGCGATGCGAACGCGGCGATACGTAACCCTTGCGCACGCAATAGAGACAGTATGCGGAGACAAAATAGGTGAGCCCATCGATGAGTAGAATTCCCGCGATGCCCATGTGGTCGTAGAAAAAGCCCACGAACGTGCCGGCAAGCAACATGCCGCTCTGCACGCCCACCAACACTGAGGCGTTGGCGCCGGTAAACTGGCTGGGTGGAACCACTTCCTGCACCAGTGCGTTCACGTTCGACCAGTACACCGCCGAACCCGTCCCGGTGATGAGCGTCATCAGGTAGAGGTGCCAAATGTGCAGATCGCGCCGCCATGCGATGTAGGAAATCGCCAGTACCGCAATCCCACGCGCCAGATCGAGCAGCACGCCAAGGTAGCGCCGGTCGATACGGTCAATCAGGACACCGCCGAGAAATGGCACCACCAGGCCGGGCAGCGTCACGACAATCACCTGCCAACTCACCGCCACGGTTGAGTGGGTGGCCGACATGATGTACCAGCTCACGCCGATGAAGTTCATTCCGCTCCCGAACAGCGAAATGAACATCGCGATGAAAAAATAGCGGAACCCCCGCTGCTGCCAGAGCAGGGACCAGTCCACACGGGAGATCGCGGCCGTGCCCATCGAGCCTTCTAGGTTACTATTTCCGGGTGCCGGAGTGCCCCAAGTGGGCGGGGCACTTTTCCGCGAGGTTACTCCCTTTGCCCTGCGGTTCACCTTTATTGTTCCGACGATCTTGGAACTTTGAACGCATTGCTGGAATTGCGCGACTGAAGCGTGGATTAGCCGACGCGGCTACAAGCGAGAACTGCTCGCCACGGCTCCGGAGATACCCCGCTCGAACCAACTGTGATATTTTGCGGCCTGCTTCTGCGTAGAATCTCTAAGGGCAGTCGCTGACACTCGTGTGGTGGGGGGCTCCATGGCAATCATTCCTTCTGTGCCTGCTCCAGAATCTCAGCAAGCTTCGATCTCCCCGGTCGGCCGGATATTCGGCGTCCTCTTTTCGCCGAAGGCTACGTTCGAAGACATCGTGCGCAAGCCGAGCTGGGTCTTGCCCGTTGCCGTGCTCGCACTGCTGGGGTTGATGGTGGCAATCGCCATGAATCATCGGGTTAATTGGCGCGAAAATGTCAGCCAACAGATCGAAAAAAGCCCGCAAGCCTCGCAACTCTCCGACGAACAGAAAGAAAAGCAAATTGAAGCGGGCGCGAAGATTGCGCCGGTCATTGTGTATGTTTTCGGGGTTCCCGCCCCGATTATCCTGATCTTGGTCGTCGCGCTGATCCTGTGGGGCGCGTACAGTCTCTTTGCGGGGGTTAATCCAGGTTACAAGACGGCGGTGGCAATCGTCTCGCACGCCTACGTGCCCGCCATGATCGCGAACGTCTTGTTCGTGATCATCCTGCTCTTGAAAGATCCTTCGACCCTGGACCTGCAAAATCCCGTTGCGACAAACGTCGCGGCCTTCTTTCCCGAAGATATGCCCAAATGGCTCGATGCCCTTGGCAAGAACCTCGACGTCTTCACAGTCTGGATTTTGCTCCTGATGGCTGTGGGATTTGCCGCTGTCAATCCGAAAAAACTGAAGGGCGGTAAATCATATGGCATCGCTTTTGGAATGTTCGCCTTCTATCTCCTGGTCCGCGTGACCATGGCGTACGCATTCTCTTGATACACTGGCTCGGTGAATTTCTCTTTTGAAGTCTTGCGAACGGATCCTACCGGTTCGCGCGGAGGCCGCCTTTCTACTCCGCACGGCATAATCGAAACGCCGGTTTTCATGCCCGTCGGTACAGCCGCGACGGTGAAGGGCCTCACCCAGGAAGCGCTCGAGTCCCTTGGCGCAAAGATTATCCTCGCCAACACTTATCATCTCTATTTGCGCCCTGGTCACGAGTTGATCCGCGAATTGGGTGGATTGCACCGCTTCATGTCATGGAATGGCGCGATCCTCACCGATTCGGGCGGTTATCAGGTCTTTAGCCTTGCCGAACTTCGAAAAATCACCGACGAGGGTGTACGTTTCCGCTCGCATCTCGATGGTTCGGAACATCTGCTTACGCCGGAAAAGGCGGCGGAAATTCAGCTGGCCCTTGGGTCGGACATCGCCATGGTGCTCGATGAATGTATCAAGACTCCAGCTCCACGCGAGATCGCTGAAGCGGCGTTGAAGCGCACCACCGAGTGGGCACGCCGCGCGCGAACCTTTTTCTTGCAGCAGGCCCAACGAAACGGGGAGGCCGCCCAGTGGCAATTCGGCATCGTGCAGGGAGCCACCTTTCCCGATCTGCGACGCGAGAGCGCCCGCCAGCTTTTGGAACTGGAATTTCCCGGCTATGCAGTCGGCGGTTTGGCCGTCGGCGAACCGCACGAAGTCACCTGCGAAATGGCCGCGGAAGTTACCGCGCTGCTCCCGAAAGACCGTCCGCGTTATCTTATGGGCGTGGGGCGCCCCGAACAAATTCCCGACTATGTCGCGCGTGGCATTGACATGATGGATTGCGTCCTGCCCACTCGCGCGGCGCGCCATGCGTGCCTCTACACCAGCGAAGGGCGCGTGTCGATCAAGAATGCGTGCTATATAAAGGATCAGCGCCCAATCGACCCGCGTTGCGCGTGCGCTGTTTGCCGACGCTACACGCGCGCCTATCTTCGGCATCTCTTCGCTGCGGGCGAAATCACTGCCGCGATCCTTGCTACCCATCACAATGTCTACTTTTACCTTGACATAATGCGGCAAATCCGAGAGGCTATCAGTTTTGGACAACTTGCAAATTTCGCCACAGAGCTGCGCGCGCGCTATGCGGCGGGCCCGCTCTGAAGCGAGCCGTTCGGGAGACGCTTAAGACGTTTCCAAAACGGGGCAACCCGCACAGGTCGAGTCTCAGCAGGAGAATCGGGCGGGAGGGAAAGCGGGAAATTACCCGCTGGAGAGTGTTATTCTCCCCTCTCCGCGCGAATTGCGGTCCGCAAGTCGTATCTCAGGGTCCGTTCACGCAAATCTCGGAAAGGCACGGAATAATTCGTAACATGAATCTGGCAGCGGTCATTTTTTGGCAAGCTGGTGGCGCAGCGGGTCTCGGCGGTTTTCTCATCCCTCTCGCTCTCATGTTCGGAATCATGTATTTCCTGGTGATCCTGCCGCAACAGCGGCAGCGCAAGAAAACGCAGGAGATGCTCGCCGCCGTGAAAAACGGCGATAAGGTGATCACCACGGCGGGCATCTACGGTACGATTAATGGGATGGACGGCGACACCATCATCCTGAAAATCGCCGACAATGTAAAAATCCGCGTCGCGCGGGCAGCGATCGCCCAGGTGGAGGCATCCGAAGATGCGAAATAGCCTCACCGGCCGCTTTTCTTCGCGCTTTACCTTTTAACCATGAACCCTAATCTGAAGTGGAAAGCCGTATTCATCGTTGCAGTCATCGTGCTGTGCATCTACTGGGTGGTGGGAGTGCCGAACTTCCCCACTTCGCTCAGCGTGCTGAAAGAAAACTTCGCTCACCAGATCAAGCTCGGCCTCGACCTCCAAGGGGGCACGCACTTGATTCTCCAGGTGCAGGTGCAGGAAGCCATCGCGCAGGAGACCGATCAGACCGTCGACCGGCTGACCACGGCGCTGCGCAGCAAGAATATCCATTACGACGAGGTGCGCCGAGCAGACGATACGCATATCGTCGTCCGAAACATTCCTCCCGACCAGTCGTCCGATTTTCGCGACCTGATTAGCGGCAATCAATATGACTCCGAATGGCAACTGAGCTCCGCCCCCGGAGAAATCAATTCCTATCTGTTGACCATGCGCCCTAGCGCGGTCGCGAACATTCAGGAAACCACCATGTCCCAGTCGGTCGAGACCATCGAGCGCCGCATTAACGCTCTGGGCTTGACGGAACCCACGATTCAGCGCCAGGGCCGCAAGGACAACGAAATCCTCGTGCAGCTCCCGGGCGAGGGAGATCCGGAGGCCGCCAAGCGCGTGATTCAGGCCGGAGGCCAACTCGAACTCACCCTGGTGCAAGATCCCAATCCGTACCCGTCCGAGGCTGCCGCTCTGGCCGCGCATGGGGGCGTTCTTCCGGCGGGAACGGAACTGCTCAAGCAGCGCTCCGAGTCGCGCAATCCGCAAAATCCGTCCGATACCGGTGACAGTTGGTACTTGGTCAGCCGCACCCCGGTCGTTACCGGCCGCGATCTCCGCAACGCCACCGAGAGCCGAAACACGGAGATGCCCGGACAGTGGCAAATCAATTTCACTCTGTCTGCCGAAGCCGCGCGCCGTTTCGGACCCTTCACGGATCAGAATCGCGGCCGACAGATGGCCATTGTCCTGGACCATCAAGTTTACTCGGCGCCCACGATCCAGAGCCGCATCGAAGATCAGGGACGCATCGACGGCAACTTCAGCCAGCAGTCGGCGCACGATCTGGCGCTGGTCCTGCGGGCCGGGGCATTGCCTGCCTCGATCAAATATCTAGAGGAGCGCACTGTGGGTCCGTCTCTCGGCGCCGACTCCATCCGCCACGGCGTCCAAGCCTCCGTCCTGAGCCTGCTCGTGGTGATGGTGTTCATGGTCTTCTATTACCGTTTGTCGGGTGTCAATGCCGTCCTCGCCCTGATCATCAACCTCATCATTTTGTTAGCCGCACTGGCCATGTTTGGCGCGGTTCTCACCTTGCCCGGCATTGCCGGCGTCATCTTGACCATCGGCATGGGCGTCGACTCCAACGTTCTGGTCTTCGAGCGGATCCGAGAAGAGCTTCGCAACGGTAAGTCCTCCGCGGCAGCTGTAGAGGCCGGCTTCGATAAGGCGTTCCTGACGATCATCGACACCCACGTAACGACTGTCGTTTCGGCCTTTTTCCTGTTCATTTTTGGCACGGGGCCCATCAAGGGCTTTGCGGTCACCTTGACCATCGGTTTGATCGCCAACATCTTTACGGCCATCTATATCTCCAAGGCGATATTTCACTATCACTTGGCGAAGATGGACCGGCAGGCCGAGGTCAGTATCTAGATACAGCACCAAGGTTCCAGTACTACTCCCTCGCTTGGGCGATGGGAACAAACAGAAACTCGGTGGAGTCTAAAGAAGGGAAGCGCGAAACGGGATGATTGAGCTTTTTAAACAGCCCAACCTGGACTGGATGGGCAAAGCCAAATATTTCTTTGCCCTGAGCGGTACCCTGCTCGTAATCGGATGGTCCGCCATTTTCTTTCATGGCGGAATTAAATACGGCATCGATTTTCGAGGTGGGACCAACGTGGATGTCCGTTTCGCCAATGCGCCGAACGTGGACCAACTTCGCAGTGGGCTCCGCGGTCAGGGACTCGGCAACAGCGAAATCCAGAGCATCAGCGACATTGCCAATCCCAACTCCAATGAAGTGATGATTTTCGTCGAGCAAACCGGTTCCACGGATCAGGCACTCGATGAGGGCAAGGCCAAGGTGCTGAAGGCTCTGAATGCTACCTACGGCGTGAGCGCCGCAGGCAAGCCAGATTTCAACGCCACTGGTCCTACAGCGCTGGCGCAAATCTTGACCGCGAAAGATCCCCTGGGTCTGTCCGTTGGCGCCGGAGACAAATACGAACAACTCGCCAAAGCCATTCTCTCCGTCCGCGACAAGGACAAGAACGGCGTGCTTACGAACTTCGACGATCTCTCGCAAGTCAACGGCATCACTCCCGCCGTGGTTTCTGCGTTGAAAGACAGCTTTATGCTGGCTCCGTTTGCGATTCGCAACGTGGAAATCGTCGGCCCCAAGGTGGGTGCCGAATTACGCAATCAGGCCGTTCGAGTTACCCTCTATGCTTTGGCGGGCATGCTGTTATATATTGCCTTCCGGTTTGAATGGGTGTACGGAGCAGCCGCGGTCATTGCGGTGTTTCACGACGTTCTGATTACCTTGGGCCTGTTCAAGATCTTCGGATTCGAAATTTCGCTGACGGTTATCGCGGCTTTGCTGACCCTCGTCGGTTATTCGATGAACGATACTATCGTCATCTTTGACCGCATCCGGGAAAACTTGCGGCTGCTGCGGAAGGAACCATTCGCCGACATCGTCAATAAGTCGATCAACCAGACCTTGTCGCGAACCATTCTGACCAGCGGATTGACTTTTCTCACCGTGCTCGTCCTGTTTCTGATGGGCGGCCAGGTGCTTCGGGCCTTTGCCTTTGCCCTGGTGGTGGGGATTGTGGTAGGAACGTACTCCAGTTTTGGTATCGCAGCTCCGCTTGTCGTCGCCTGGAATAAATGGCGGGGACACGACGGGCTGGCCAGCACCGGAACCGCAGCCGGTAACAGACCCCGGGGCAACGAGGGCGGACAACCGCGCCTCGCAACTTCGGGGAGGAGGTAGTCGTCCATCATGTTCGAAGAAATGGTCGTTTCGAGCCCGAAAGGGAAAAAAACCAATAAGCCCTGGACAGTTATCCTGTCCATGGTCATTCAGGTCCTTTTCCTGACGGTCCTGATCCTTATTCCGTTGATTTATACGGAAGCGCTGCCGAGGACCTTGATGTCATCCATCCTTCTCGCCCCGCCGCCTCCGCCTCCTCCTCCACCACCTCCGGCCGCCGTTCAGGTGATTCGCAAACCCGTGGCGCACCTGATGGATGCCGGGAAGCTCGTCACGCCGAAGGCGATCCCCAAGGATCTCAAGATCATTAAGGAAGAGGCCGAACCGCCCGATATGGGTGGCATGGCTGGCGGAGTTCCCGGCGGCGTTGCCGGCGGATCCGCAGGTGGCGTTCTTGGAGGTGTTATTGGTGGAGCCGGCACCGCGCCGCCGCCACCGCCCAAACCCACCAAGCAGCGCATCACCGTCGGCGGCAATGTGCAAGCCGCCCGCCTGGTGAACCGCGTACAGCCGATGTATCCACCCCTGGCGCGCCAGACGCGCATCAGCGGCACCGTGAAGCTCCACGCCATCATCGGCAAGAGCGGCGCCGTCGAACAACTCCAGGTGGTTTCCGGTCATCCTCTTCTTGTACAAGCGGCGCTGGACGCCGTTCGGCAGTGGCGCTATCAGCCAACTCTGCTCAACGGCGAACCGGTGGAAGTGGATACGGAAATTGACGTGATTTTCTCTCTGGCACAGTAGTTCAACGGGGCGGTGCGGGTGTCGTGGGACGTGCGCGCCGGTCTGAGTCTGCAGTCGAATTAACTTACTTGAGGGATCCGGCTCGCCGGTGCCCCTAGGAAATAAGGAGCAAACGAATGTTAGCAACTCTGTTCATTTACGCGGCCTGGCTACAGGAAGCGGCCACAGCGTGGGACCTGCGTTCCATGTGGGCATCCATGGGCCTGCTCGCGAAAATCGTAGTCGTGATCCTCTTTATCCTCTCGGTGTATTCCTTCGGCGTCATGATTGATCGCTTCCTGATGTATAACAATGCGCGCAAGCAGTCGCGCCTGTTCGTGCAGCAGGTTGCCGGCGCGTTGAAGGATGGCAAACTTGATGAAGCCATTGCCATCGCCGAGCGGAACAAGAAGAGCCACATCGCCAAGGTGGTCGCCACCGGCCTCTCGGAATTCCAGTCGGCTTCCCAGCAGGTCTCCGACGCGGAAGTCATTGAAGCCGCGAAACGCGGTCTCGAGCGCTCGGTCGCCATCGTCCACGCGGAAATGAAGCGCGGCCTTTCGGCGCTGGCCACCATCGGTTCCACGGCTCCGTTCGTCGGGCTATTCGGCACGGTCGTCGGCATCTTGAACGCGTTTAAGGGCATCGCCGCTGAAAAGGCGACGGGTCTCTCCGCGGTTGCCGGCGGTATCGCTGAGGCGCTGGTCACCACGGCGTTCGGTCTTCTCGTTGCCGTTCCGGCCGTCTGGGCCTACAACTACTTCACCAACAAGGTCGAGGCGTTCGACGTGGAGATGGACAACTCCTCGATGGAGTTGATCAATTACTTCATCCTCCGCCGCGGCGCGAAGAAGTAAAACGGAAGAAGGCATACCATGGCCTACAAGCCAAAAGCTGGCGATCAGATGGCGGCGCCAAACGTCATCCCGATGGCTGACATCATGTTGGTGCTGCTGATCATCTTTATGGTGGTCACGCCCATGTTGCAGAAGACCCATCAGGTGGATCTGGCGCCCGTCAGTAATCCGCGGGACATGAAAGACGCGGACAAGGACGACGCCATTGTCGTGGCGGTCACTCGCGACGGCAGCTACTACTTAGGCAACTCCAAGATCTCGAAGGACGACATCACCGGGCAGATCAAGGACCGCATCGCAAATAAACTCGACAAGACGGTCTATGTGAAAAGCGATGCGCGTGCCAAGTACGGCGACGTCGTCGCGGTAGTGGATGAAATCCGCTCCGCTGGCGTTGACCAGTTGGGCCTGCTGACGGAGAAGGCGCAAACTGGAGGTTCCACCAAGCCTCAGGCTCCCGCTCCGGCAGGAGACTAAGGCAGTAGTAAGGTAACGGAATGGCTGTGCGCGCATTCGTTTGCTAAGTCTTGGGTGCCGCGCCGGATCCCACCCGGCGCGGTCGCCGACTTAAACAAGGTGAGCGGCGGCTCGACAGGAGATCTCGCAATGGGGATGGATGTAGGAAGTAGCAGTGGTTCGATGGCTTCGCCGAATGTCGTGCCTCTGATCGACATTCTGCTCGTGCTCATCATTATATTCATGGTTATCACGCCTTTGACTCCCAAGGGCCTGGATACGCTGGTGCCTCAGCCCTCCCCCAACCAGCAGCAGAACCAGGAACTCGAGAACAAAACGGTTGTCGTCCAGGTACTCAAGGACAACAAGCTTAAGATCAATAATGAGGACACCACCTGGGACGGCCTCGGCCCGCGTATCGAAGAAGTCTTCAAGGATCGCGCCGAGAAGGTAGCTTTTATCAAGGGCGACAACGACGTGCTCTTCCAGCAGGTCGCAAGGGCCATTGATATCATGCACAACGCCGGGATCGATAAGGTCGGCCTTATTACCGCGAAGCTCGAAGCCGGCCAGTAGTTCGTGAAGGTTTTCGCAAGGGCATGTGAGAGTTCTCCTCGCCGGGTAACTTTGGTTTGCGAGGTGACTCATGGGCTTGAGCGTGGTTGGCGGTAAGCGCGGGATTGTCTCCGAGATGAATGTTGTCCCGCTGATCGATATTCTTCTGGTGTTGCTGGTCATCTTCATGATCATCCCGCATCGTCAGAAGGGGCTCTCGGCGGCGTTACCACAGCAGTCGGGGGTGACGGGCTCCCCGGTTCCACCCGAAACGATCATCGTTCAGATTATCTCGGATGGCTCTGTGCGCATCAATCAGTCGGCAGTACGGCTCGATCAATTGGGCGAACGGCTCCAGCAAATTTTCGCTCTGCGCTCGGATCGGGTTGCGTTTCTCCAGGCGGATCGCTCGCTCGAATTTCAGGCGGTTGCCCAGGTTCTGGACCTCATGCAGTCGGCGGGCGCCACGCCGGTCGGGTTGCTTAGTTCGGAACTGGAAAAAAATCGCTGAACGTGATGGAATGGCCCCAGTGGCCGGATGTGAATCCTAGCTGCGGCGGGCAAATCAGCCGCGCTGATCAGGGATGGTTGCTTCAATGACTGACGCACTTGTGTCTCGGGAATCCTCCTCGCGAATTTCCCGTCGTGCCAGCCAGGTGGTTGCTCTGGTGGCTTTGTTCATTCTGGTAGTCGGAATCTCCGGCTGCAATAAGCTGCGCGCGCGTGATCTCCTCAACAAGGGCGTCGCTGCGTTCAAGGAAGCGCAGTTTGATAAGGCGGTCGAAGACTTCAAGCAGGCTAAGGAACTCGATCCCGATCTCATGAACGCCCGACTATACTTGGCCACCGCCTACGCGAGCCAGTATATCCCGGGCGCCCCGTCTGACGAAAACCGCCAGCACGGTGAGGCGGCCATCGCCGAATACAAGGAAGTACTAGAGAAGGACGCCAACAACTTGAGCGCCATCGACGGCCTTGCTTCCATTCTTTACCAGATGGCCGGCCAGCCGTTTGACGAGAAGAAATTCGAGGAGTCCAAGAAGTATCACGAAATGCACATCCAGCTGAAGCCGAGCGATCCCCAGCCGTACTACTCGGTTGGCGTCATCGATTGGGCGCTGGCCTATCGTGGCAACACCGAAATGCGCGCGGATTATAACAAGGCTCATATCAATAAGCAGGTGAAGGATACGGATCCCCTGCCACCTGATGTTCGCCAAGCCTACGCTGAGAAATACGGCGCCCTGGTCGACGACGGCATTGCGAGTCTTAAGAAAGCCGTCGAGCTCAACCCGGATTACGACGACGCCATGACCTACCTCAACCTGCTCTATCGCCGCAAGGCGGATATGGTCGAATCCACGGCCGAACGCGATTCCTATACCAAGATGGCGGACGATTTGCTTGACAAGGTGAAGGAAATCAAACAGAAGCGTGCCGAGCAGCCTACGACACCCGCGTCCTGAAGACCGGGCATCCGATTCCGGCAATCTCTAGGGGCCCCGGTTCTGGCCGGGGTTCATTTTATGTTCCTCGGCTCACGTTCGGGCGAGGCCGACCACCTTCCGCAGTTTGGTATACTAGAGTATGCCGTCGCCCGCCAATATCCCGCTCCATTTCAATCGTGATCGGACCGAGCGCCAGCTGAATGCCCGCCTCGAAGAACTCCTTCAGAAGCTCCGCATCAATCGGCCGTCGGAAGACCCTTGGCCCGTGCGTCGCGCGTATGAAATTGCCGCGGAACGCCATCGCGACCAGTTCCGGAGTTCTGGCGACCCTTACGTCTCCCACCTTCTGGAAGTGGCCCACATTCTGGCCGACATTCGCATGGATGCCACTACGCTCTCCGCGGCCATCCTCCACGACGTCATTGAAGACACGGAATTTCCGGTCAGCCGACTCGAGGAACGCTTCGGTGCGGAGGTCGCCCGACTTGTCGAGGGCGTTACCAAAATCAGTCGCTTGAATATGATGGCGCCGGAAGCGCGCCAGGCGGAAAACGTCCGCAAGATGCTGCTCGCCATGGTGCAGGACGTTCGCGTCGTCCTGGTCAAGCTCGCCGACCGTCTGCACAATATGCGTACACTGGAATTCCTGGACCCTTCCAAACAACAACGGATTGCCCGCGAGACGATGGACATCTACGCGCCGATCGCCCACCGCCTCGGTATGGCCGTTATCAAGGGCGAACTCGAGGATTTAGCCTTCCGCTATCTGGAGCCTGAAGCCTATTTCTCCCTGCAGAAGCAAGTCAGCGACAAAGAGCCGATCCATCAAAAATTCTTGGAGGATGTCCAGAACACGATTCGCACACGGCTGGTCGAAAACAGCATCCCCGCAGAACTCGAGGCTCGCGTGAAGGGTCTTTACTCCCTCCACAGTAAGATCATCCGCCAGGAACGCAGCCTGGACCAGATATACGATTTGCTGGCGGTTCGCGTCGTTTCCGATACTGATCGCAACTGTTACGCGGCGCTCGGCGTCGTTCACCACATCTGGCGGCCGGTGCCCGGGCGTTTCAAGGACTACATTGCGATGCCCCGCCCGAATCTTTACCAGTCTCTTCACACCACCGTCATCCACGCGGGCCAGCCGTTCGAAATCCAGATTCGCACTCAGGAAATGCATCGCATTGCCGAGGAAGGCGTGGCCGCCCACTGGAAGTACAAGGATGGCAAGCCGGTTTCCTCGGGAGACGACCAGCGCATTGCCTGGATGCGCCAGCTGATTGAATGGTCGCAGGACTTGCAGGAGCCCGGCGAATTTCTATCCACACTCAAGGTGGACCTTTCGCCCGTCGAGGTTTACGCCTTCACGCCAAAGGGGCGCGTCCTGGAACTGCCCCGTGGCGCGACGCCGGTGGACTTTGCCTATTCCGTCCACACCGAAGTCGGTCATCAATGCGTCGGTGCCAAGGTCAACGGCCAGATGGTTTCTCTCCGCCATGAAATCGTCAGTGGCGATGTGGTCGAAATCCTTACGCAGAAAGGCCATAAGCCCAGCCGCGATTGGCTGAGCTTTGTCAAGTCTTCCCACGCGAAAAGCAAAATCCGCCACTTCATCAATACCCAGGAACGCGAAGAAGCTACGGAAATGGGCAAGCGCCTGCTCGAAAACGAGTCCCGCAATTTTCCGAAGGGCCTGAAGAAAATCCCGGTGGAGAACCTGCATCAGCTTTGCTTGGAATACGGCCTATCAAGGCCCGAAGATCTTTACGCAGCTGTTGGCTTCGGAAAGTATTCCGCGCGCCAGGTGCTCTCTCGCTACTTCGGCGAGCCAACCAAGGAAGCCGAAAAACCCGCCGAGGATGCCAAGCCTACACTGGTCAAGACGGTGAAGCGCATGCTCGGGATGGGCGAAGCCCCTCTGATCGTGAAGGGGCATGACGATCTGCTCGTGTTTCGCGCTAAGTGCTGCAACCCGATTCCCGGGGACGACATTACCGGTTACGTCACTCGTGGACGCGGGGTGGCTGTTCACACCCGCACCTGCCCCAACGTGCAGAATCTTCTCTACCAAACCGAGCGCCGCATCGCCGTGGCCTGGGGAGGCGAAAGCAGCGCGACTTTCCCGGTGGACCTCCAGGTGCGAGCTCGCGATCGCGCTGGCCTGCTCGCCGAAATCACCACGGTCATCAGCGATGCGGGTTCCAATATTCGCATGCTGGAGAGCCGACCCGACCGGCAGAACGCCCGAATTGACGCCAGTCTGGAAATTTCCGACAAGCGCCAACTGGAAACCATTCTCACCAACATTCGCCGGATCAATGGCGTCTATGGCGTCGAACGCATCTATCAGGTCTGACGCGCAACATTGAGTGTCACTCGTCGTTCGCGTCCCCTGTCCTAGTGTCCAGTGGACGCAAGGACACAGCTTCCCCTTACGGCGCTTGTCCCTCCTAAAATGAAACCATGCGGAAATTGTTGCTGCTTTTGCCCTTGTTGCTCTTGCTTCCTTGGGGTTGCAAGGAACAACCGAAGACGGACTACAGCGCCCTGGAACAATCCGGGATGTGGCCCGCGACGCTTGACCAACTCAAGCAGATGAAAGTATCGGTCGCCGAAATTGCCCAGCTAGCGGCTTTGAAGCAAGTCGGGGCGAGCGACGACTTCTGCCTCGCGCTGTTCAACGAGGCCCGGAACCACGGTCACGATTTCACCAGTGGGAAATCAGCGGTTTCTCTCTCCCGCGCAGGCTATTCCGACCAACAAATCCTCGATATGGCGAAGGCCGATAAAATTGACATCCTCAGCGACGACGCCGTGATGCTAAAGCTCCTGGGCCTGTCCAATTCCACGGTTCAACTCGTCATTCAGCGCCGTGTCCAGGGCATTCCGACCCTCACGAGTGCCCAAATCGGACGGCTGAAGAACACCGGCTTGTCGGAGAGAAAAATCGTCGAGCTGATCAGCCAGGGACTTGCCGGCCAGAAAGCGGAAACGGAAATCGCAAAGCTGGAGTCCAAGCGAGATCACTCGCACACTAATTTCATTCGCGTCCGCGGCCGTAAGCTTCGCTGAAACTCCCGCTTTTCTGCTCTCTTTGCTATCCTGCTTCCCGGATTCAGGAGACACGCCCATGAAAAACGTAGTCCTCACCGATCGCGGGCCCAAGCCCATCGGACCTTACTCCCAGGCCATTAAGGCCAATGGATTTGTCTATCTCTCCGGACAGATTGCCCTGGACCCCAAGACCGGCGACTTCCTCGGTGCTGATGTTGCCACGCAGACCGAGCGCGTGCTGGAAAATCTCAAGGCCATTCTTGAGGCTAGCGGTGCGCCTCTAAATCATGTGGTCAAGACGACAGTCTATTTGAAGAACATGGACGATTTCGCGGCGATGAACGAAGTTTACGCCCGATATTTCACGCTCTCTCCGCCGGCCCGTTCGACCGTTCAGGTGGCCCGCCTGCCGAAAGACGCGTTGGTCGAAATTGACGTGGTCGCGGTACTTTAGTCCCGCAAAAACGAAAAGCCATTCGCGAAGAATGGCTTTTTCATTTTCGATTTGAGTCTTGGTACTTAATTAGGGTCGGCTTGGGCTTTCCAGGGCCTCATGAATCCCGATTGCAGTGATCACCCCCGTGACCGCGACCGCACCAATCAGAAAGTAGCTCCGCCCGGCCTTCAGCGGTGTCCCTCCCATACCTTTGTCTTTCTTGCCCGAGCCGGCTCCTTCTGCGCCCTGCCCCGTCGTCGTGGGCGGCTCCAGTACCACGTGGTATGAAGCGCCTTCTTCGATTAACTGAGTGTCCCCATCGACGGTAATCGTTAGCGGCCCGCGCTTGCTGGTCACCAAAAGCTCTTTCTCTCCCAGGTAGGTCACTTGCCCAATTGTGGGCGCGTCGGATTGCGCACGAATCGCAGCTCTCGACGCATACAATGTGAACGCATTGGCGTTGCCCGTCGAAAATGTCGCTGTTCCTGCCAGTAGCCGTGCGGAAGGCGCGCCTTCGTTTTCGTTCACCACTGCGGCGCTCGCGCTTTGCAGCAACAGCCGTGCGGCGCCTGCGCGAATCTGTACGCTTCCTTCATGCTCGGTAGACAGGCGGTCTCCGCTGAAGACGGTCGTTCCAACCGCCGCATCGGAGTCGCCGACACGCGCATGGCTGGCGGTCACAATCGTTCCCAGCGAAGCCGTCGGCTTCGGATCTCCCCATGCCGGCGAAGTCGCCAGCCCAGCCATCGCCAAGGTTGCCAAGCATACGCGCAGACCTTGCATAAAGTCCTCCCAGAGGGCGTGCAGCAAAAGCATACTTCTCTGCCTGGTTTGTCGTCAATCGGTAAACACGGAATCCACCCTGCCGCGGTGCTCGCTCAATTTCTATGGCCGGGGATTCGTTGGCAGGAGCGGCAATCGCTGCTAGAATGCCTCCACTGTATGGCTGACTGGAAGCAGATCACCGCGCGAATCCGTCGAGCGCGCACCGGAAAAGATCCCGCGGGACAACTGTCGAATCTTTTCACCAAGACGCGCGACGCCATGGTCGCGTTCGAGCTTGCGCGCTTCCTCGAGTCCACGGGAAATGCCGCAGAGGCCGGGCGCTGGTATCTCACCGCCGCCGAACGATTCCGCCGCGCGGATTGGAAAACTAAAGCGCAAGAGAGTGCTACGCGTCTCGGCGCGACTTCTCCCGCTGAAATTTCTGTTCCCGTCGCTCCCGCGGACGCGGAACCGGCTTTGGAATCCCAGGCTTCTGCCGAACTCGCTGAGCCGTCCGCGCCAGCGGCTGACACAGAACCCGCACTGAAAAGCGCCACTGCACCTTCCCCGGGTCGCTCTGCGCACGGCAGCCAACGGCCCCGCCGTGGTCGCCGCGGCCACGATAGCCCGCGTCCAACACGGCGTGGCGACCACGCTCCGGCACACTCGGATTCCCGCCGCGCTCCTGCAAGGCACTCTCCCGTCAATGATCCCGAGTCCGTGGCTGAACGCCCCCCGCGAGGCGCTTCCGAGGAGACTTCCGAGGCTACTGCCCCGGCTCTTCGTGGGAGGTATGGTGATCCCGGTCTTTCCTCTCGCCTGACCCACATGGAAATGAATTTCCGTCGTTTGCTGGCCTGCTCGCCCACAAAATTGGAAGAGGCGGATCGCGCGCCAGCCGGACCCGGCGTCTGGGTGCTGACCGATTCCGACCTCACTACGTATTACTATGTCGAAGCTTGCCAGACCCTCCGTGTGGCGATTCCCAATCTGGTGCGCGGTGGCAATTCCCGCCGCGGCGGCGATTCGATCCGGATCCGGCCCAAACTCGCCGAGCATTTGGGCATAGCAGAGAATCGAGTCAGTAAGTACCTGACAGATCATTGCGTCGTGCGCTGGCTTCAGATGGACGACGACGCCTCCTACTTCGCACATTTCCTGATTGCCGTTCTCCATCCCGCCCTCAACGAATAGTCGAAGATAGAGCAACCGCAGATCGGAAAATTCTTGCGCACTTTCGTCCAACCAGTAAACCCCTTTACTTGCCTATACTTAGCCCCATTCGCTGATGCTTTCCGCCATTCAACCCCCCTTTTTGACCGTTCGCCGCATCTTTCTGGCGTATCCCCCGTGACTTATTCAAGCTATAGACGCTTAATCACTTAAGGCCCACGCCTCGCCGCGTGGTAGTTTGGAAGTGCCCATGGGGGGCTGTTCCCTTGCAGTTCGGCTTTGGGGCAATTCAGTTACACCCAAGTTTTTCGTACGACTCTGAAAGAGAGGCTACGTCCGCATGGCCAATACGGTTGGTACACAGTTTTTCCGCTCGCTCGACTGGGTCCTTTGCAAGACCGCGGGCCTCACCTTCGATACCATCCAATATTTCAACAAGCGCAATCCGAACCCTTCGGTCACCCCGCAGTGGTCCGAGAAGCCGCTCCTGAAGTCCTGGGAAAAGACCAAGCCGACGCTCGGCTTCCCCCGCCAGACCGACTCTCTCTGCCCTGCCTGCGTCAAGGAAGCGCGCGAATCGATCATCAAGGGCGAAAAGGACTGGCGCGACCTTATGCACGAGAAGGTCGGGGAGATCAAAGCACAGATCGTCGAGCGCGACGGGCAGGTCTGGATGGTTAAGGACTGCCCCCAGCACGGCCACTACGAAGACATGATGGCCGTGGACGCCGATTTCCTGAAGTGGATCGAAAAGCAGTTCCCCGGCCGCGACATTCCGGCGCACAACGATGAAGGCCTGCACAAGCATGGCTCTTCCAACGTCCGCTACGGCCGTGGTTCCGTTCTTACCGTGGACCTTACCAACCGCTGCAACATGATGTGCGATCCCTGCTTCATGGACGCCAACCAGGTCGGCTATGTCCACGAACTCAGCTGGGACGAAATCGCCGAAATTCTCGACAACGCCGTAAAGATCAAGCCGCGTCGCCAGATGTCCGTGCAGTTCTCCGGCGGCGAGCCAACCATGAGCCCCTATTTCTTCGATGCCATCCGCTACGCCCGCAAAGTCGGCTATAACTCCGTGCAGGCGGCCACCAACGGAATCGAGTTCGCCAAGAGTAAGGAATTCGCACGCAAGGCTTTCGAAGCCGGCCTCCGTTACGCTTATCTGCAGTTCGACGGCATCGGCAACGACGCCAACAGCCACCGCCAGATCGGCAACCTGTTCGATGTCAAGCTCCGTGCAATCGAAAATATGCACGAGGCGGGCATAGAAATCGTGCTTGTCGTGACCATCGTCAACAACGTGAACAACGACCAGGTCGGCTCCGTGGTCAAGTTCGCGATGGAAAATCCCAAGAAGGTCTCCTTCGTCAGCTTCCAGCCGGTTTCCTTCACCGGCCGCGACGAAGACATCACCCCGGAGCGCCGCCTCCGCCAGCGCTACACCCTCTCACATCTCGCCAAGGACGTCAGCAACCAAGTTGGCAAGATCGAGCCCACCCGGGACTGGTTCCCCATCTCCTTCATCAGCACCTTTGCTGGCTTCGCTGACATGGTCAAGGGCAACGAATCCCAGTGGGGTTCGCTCTCCTGCGGCTGCCACCCGAACTGCGGCGTGGGCACCGCTATCATGATCAACAAAGAAACCAAGGAATGGGCTCCCGTGCCGCGCTTCCTCGACGCGCAAGGGCTCACCAAGGACGTCACTGCCATTACCGACGCCGCTCGCGACAAGAACTTCTCCAACTTTATGATGGCCATGGCGCTCCTCAAGAACTATCACCCGTTCCAGGGGCCCAAAGGGCTCAAGTTATGGGATCTCTTCAAGAAATTCGACAAGACCTGGGCGCTCACCAAGGGTGCCAGCAGCAAATATGGCAAGACTTCGCCGGAACGCACCTATGAAGACGCCATGAAGCGCCGCGCACAAGACCCGTGGAACTTCCTGTTCATCGCCGGCATGTGGTTCCAGGATCTGTTCAACTACGATTTCCGCCGCACCGAAATGTGCATCATCCCCTACGGCACCCAACAGGGCGAAATCAGCTTCTGCGCGTATAACACCGGCATCGGCTGGCGCAACATCATCGAGAACATGCACAAGAACGCGACCGTCGCCGAGTGGTACAAGAATCACGGCAAGCACGAAATCTACGCCAAAGGCAAGAACGTCAACCTCGATACTTACGAACACTCGCTCGTCATTGACGCCGATGATGCCGCGCGTGTTCGCCATCTCGAACACGACATTCCTCTGACCGCCGCCGAAGAAAATCGCATCCGCCGTAAGCATGCTCTCGAGGAGCAGGCCAAGGTCCGCGCCATCTACGAAGAACTCGTGCTCAAGAAGCCCCAGACGCCGGTGGTGCAGATTGGTACGCTCGGCGACATCGCCAAGGCCGTTCCGGCCAACTTCTCAAATGCTAATAAGCCCATCGGCATAGCTCCCGCCAATGGCAATGGGAATGGCCATGCCGCTCCCAAGTCCCCCGAAGCGGCTGCGGAAGCCGTCGCTGGCGACTAGTTCGTCGCTCCAACTCAATATTCCAAAAGGCTCTTCCTTCCGAGGAGCCTTTTGTTATTTTAGGCAGCCATTTAGATGTTGAATGGAATGAGTTGGGCGATTGCTTCCTTCCTCGCCCAATTGGGAGGATCTCAACACCGAGACCTGCCCTATACCCACCTCTGGTATTCTTTCGGCACCCCCATTGGATGGCCTCCACAGGTCACTCCGCAGGAGTTTCCAACATGTGCCGCAACATCAGAACTCTCTATAACTTCGACCCACCCGTCACTCCGGAAGAAGTCCGCGCTGCCTCCCTGCAATTCGTCCGCAAAATCACGGGCTTTCACAAACCGTCCATATCCAATGCAGCCACATTCAACTCCGCGATCGAGGAAATCGCTGCCGTGTCCACTCGCCTGCTGAAATCCTTGGAAACCACCGCGCCGCCCAAAAACCGCGAGGATGAGGCCGCCAAAGCCAAAGCACGCGCCGCCCAGCGCTTCGGTGCCTGAACTGCGCTCCCGAAGCGCTCCAATATGCGCCCCTTGGCGCCCTATGCATTGCTAACCAAATGGTCTGCTATAATTGCGTGGTAACAGAACAGCGACTAGGAACGTCTCCATGCCCATCTACGAATACATCTGCGACGACTGCAAGAACCACTTCGAAAAGATCGTGATCAATAAGCAGCAGGAGATCGCCTGCCCCAAGTGCTCCAGCAAGAAAGCCACGATTCAGCTGTCCGTCTTCGCCACGGCCGGCAACGGCTCCAGCTCTCCCTCGTCCGGCGGTTTCACCAGCGGCGGTGGCGGCTGCTGCGGTGGCGGCTGCGGTTGCCATTAGGCACGAGCTTCCAGCCACATTGCTTCCGCAGAGTGCCATAAGCGAGCCAACTAACGAAACTTCAGTGGGAATAGTTCTTGATGTAGTCCGGCAACGGCCTGTCACTTTTGCGTTTGGGGTCGGCAATCGGTTCCCTCACCGCGGTTTCCAGGGGCACCACGCCGGCCCACACTGGCAAATCGTAGTCGGGCTCGTCGTCATTCGGCCCGCCCGTCCGCACCTTGGCGCTCACTTCTTCCAGCGGCACAGCTAGCACGGTCGTCGCCTTCAATTCCTGTTCGGTGGGTTGCCGCACATCGCCCCAGCGCCCCTTCATCACGTGTTCGGTGAATACGCGCAGCGCTTCCATCTTTTCAGTGGGAGCCTCCACCAGTCGCGCGGTTCCCAAAATCACCACCGAGCGGTAATTCACAGAATGGTGAAACGCCGACCGTGCGAGCACAATCCCATCCACATGCGTCACCGTCACGCTCACTGGCACGCCTTCGCTCAGTCTCCGCAGCATCCGGCTTGCCGCGCTGCCGTGCAGGTAGAGCATCTCGCCGGCACGTCCGTAGTTCGTCGGGATCACGTAGGGCTGTCCGTCCACACTGAAACCCACATGGCATACAAAGCCCGCGTCCAGAATTGCATGTACCGTCTCTCGATCATAGCTACCACGTTTTGGCAGCCGTTTGACCTGTGTTCGTTCGGTGGGTTGAAAGTCGCTCATGGGCGTCATTCTAATGGGCGGCCGGCGCAGCGCGAGAGCCAACTTGGCCTTGCCCGTGACTTAGTTTCTGCGAAGAAAGCCACGGCAACAAGTCCGGCTCGTCAAATGCCTTCTTCCAGACCTCGTGCCCCATCTTCGGATATTCGGTATAGCGCAGGTTTGCGTGCGCCTTCCGAAGCTGCTTCATCATCTCATTTACCAGCAGCAGGGGCACCGTATCGTCGTTCTCCCCTTGAAAGACCCAGATCGGCGTCCGCGCGAGCGCCGGAATGTCCGTGAAATTGTCGTACGCGGCGAGAATCACGGCCGCCGCCCATTTTCCCGGATACGCCTGCAGCGTTGACCACACACCCAAGCCTCCCATCGACTGCCCCGCAAGGTACAGGCGATCCGGGTCGATCGAAAACTGCTTCCGCACGTCCGCCAGCGCACTCATTGCCAACTCCAACCACTCTGTGGGTTGATTCAGGTCCGGGTCCGACCAGTTCTGCCCGGTCGGGCACTGTGGCACCAGGACGAACATGGGGAATTTCAGTTGCGCTTGCTTGCCCGCGAAAAAATGCGTCCCGATCTGGTTCCCGCCATTCAGTTGCCGCACGTTGTCGCTGCCCCTGCCATTCCCGCCATGCAGCCACAGCAGCAGCGGATACCTTCGGGTCGCGTCATAGCCCAGCGGCACAAACAGGCGATACGGCATCCGTTTTCCGTTCTTGTCCACATACGTCATCTTGCGGAACTCGATGTCGTCTTTGGTCAGCTCCCCACCGCGAACGAGGGGCGCCAAAAGCGTCACTAGCAGCACCACCATTGCCCCGGCCGTCCCTATCCGGCACATCCGCATTCCCCAGCGCTCCGTAGCGGCCGCCTTCAGGTGGCCGCTAGACACTTCCGCAATCTTGCCCAGCGCAAATCATTTCGTCGCCGCTCCGCGCACCACGCGGAACCCCACATACTCCGATGCCGCTACGCAAGAAGACCGTGTATCCGCCGGACAATCTGCGCTTCCGCCTTCCGTCTTGCCGCTCTGATCGGCGGTCACCACCCACTCGGCGGCGTTGCCGCCCAGATCAAAAATCAACTCCTGATCTTCCATCCCCTGGCCGGCAAAGCTCCCTGCGGGTTTCAAAAGCGGAGCGTCCCCGCCAAGTTCCTTCATCGCTTGCTGCAAGCGCTTTGTGTCGTCCGGATTCGGCGCATAGCCCGCCCAGTAATCGAGCGTATTTTCACTGTCCCGTTTGCTATACCAGCCCGCCGCTTCGGCCTCGTTGGGCAGCCGCCAGTTCTCACCGGTCAACTTCGAAAGCCAATCCGTGTACGCTTTGGCCTGCTCGAATGTCACACCGTTTGCTGGATAATTCTCCGTTCCGGCCACGAACTTGTAGTTCTTGTCGAAGGCGGCAAACTGCGCTCGGGTCACCTCGAATCTTCCGACTTCCACCTCACCGCGTTTCACCACCTCCGGAATCAACACAGGCTTTCCTCTGCTCGCGTAGGAACTCCCCCAAACGCCTGCCGTGCGGGCGATATTCTTCGTCCGCAGCGCCTCTTCAAGTGGCGAACCTTCCTTTAGCGCTTCATTCGCCTCTCTCGTGCTCTTGAAGAAATACCTATCGAACCACGCCATCTCCTCTTCGACTTTCCGCATCTGGTGCGTCAGCTTGTGTGGTCCATGCGGCTCTCCGGGGAAAATTACGAACTTTACCGGCACCTTCCCGTAATATTGCAGCGCGCGGAAATACGACCAGCTTTGATCCGGCGGCACATTCGTGTCCGCCGTGCCCTGAAAGATCAGCACCGGCGCTTTCACTTTGTCCAACCGGAAGAATGGCGACTTCCTCACATACAAACCCGGGTCTTCCAGCGGCGATTTCCCGAAGTAATAGGAATCGAACGAATCCCCAAAAATCACATTGCCCCAGTCGCTGATCCATTCCACGTCGCCCGCGCCGACGCTGGCCACCTTGTAGCGGTCGGGATAAGTAACCAGCAGGCTCGTCGATAGAATCGATCCATTCGACCAGCCCATCGTCGCCACTTTGTCTGGATCTACCAGTCCCTTCCCGATCAGATAGTCCACCCCGTCGTTGATATCCGGCGTTTCCAGGTCGTAATACTTGCCGCAGCAGATCGATTCCACCCACTTCAAGCCGTAGTTGTTGCTGCCATGATAGTTTACTTGCAGCACGAACGCGCCCCGCTGCGTCAGCAACTGCAAAGGATAGGCCCAGTTGTTGTACCAGAAGTCTTTGTCCGAGCCGGTCGGCCCCCCATGGATCGCCGTGATCACGGGATATTTCTTCCCAGCCTGGTACTTGGCCGGGTAGTGCAGCAGGCCTTCTACTTCGTCTCCGTTCGATCCTTTCCAGTGAATTACTTCTACATTCGGAAACTCCCGCGACTTCACCAACTCTTCGTTAAGATGCGTCAGTTGGGTGGCCGCAACCAGTTTGTCCCCGTCGACTTGCGCCGTATACAATTGCGGCATTTTCGTGGAAGTGGAGTATTCATAGACGATCGTCTTCCCATCCCGCGTCGCATCGAATTTCATGATGTTCGCAGCCGTTTCACCTTCCAGCGACGCGCGTTTCCAACTCCATCCGTCGCCGTTCTTGCTCCGCGTATACCCCGCAGTTTCAAACCGATATCCCGCCGCAAGTCCCGCGAGGAACCCGTCCGAAGTCGCAGTCAGATCGGAACCCATCCCGTTTTCCCAGTCCAGTGGCACTTGCACGTTCTTCCCGCTTGCCACGTCGTAGAAATAGACCAACACGATCGACGCGGTCAGGAATCGCGAGTCGGTCGAATACGGCGCCGCCGCATAAAACCCCGTGCTGTCCGGGGTCCATGCAAAACCGAGAGGCCTCACGCGCCCTTCCGTGAACATCGCCTTCTCCGTGCCGTCCGTCAGATTGTGCAGCATGGTAACCGGAGGAACCTTCTGGTCGAAGGTGTAGTGCAAGCTCTTTGCGTGAACGGCCACAACGTACTTCCCGTCTTTCGAAACGCTCCAGTCGTGAATCCAGTCCGTATTTGTTGTGAGCCGCGTAATCTTCTTGTCACGGATGTTGATCTTGAACAGGCGCACCGGCGGCTTGTGTGCCGCGTCGTCTGCCACTTCGGAGTTGTCCTTCCGCTTGTTCTGCGCCTGCTCGTAAGCGCTGGGATCCTCCTCCGCGCTGTACATCAGCGTCTCTCCGTCCAGCCAATCCACCTGTTCCGGCGCACGCAAAAGCTCCGTCAGTGCATAAGGTTCGCCTCCGTGCGGGTTGATCAACCAGATTTGCGTCTTCGCGGTGTCGGGCTTTGCATCTGGTCTGGCCCGGTTGCTCAAAAACGCGATCCATTTCCCGTCCGGCGACCATCGGATGCCAGATGCGTCGTCATTACCGCGCGTCAGCTGGATTTCCGTCCTGTCTTTTAGATTCGTGAGATACAGGTCCGCAGCGATCGCATCTTTTTCTTTGTCGCCGAAATTCTTGGTCCACGCCACCCACTGTCCATCCGGCGAAATCCGGAAGTCTCCTAGTCTCTCCGCGTAAATGGCATCTTCCGGCTTCCATGGCGACGTGTTGGCGAGCTCTTGCTTTTCCTGCGCTCCGTGAGCGGCGCCGCTAATCATACAAAGCGTGGAAACAGCCGCAATCCACCGAACATGACGGAAGTGCATGAATCTCCCCTGTGAGCGCGCCACACATCAGCGCGCATTTCGATTTCTCTTGCGCAACGAGAATAGTGCAATTGACCCTGGTTGGGAATGGTGTAGTCTGTTGCCCGCGCTCGTACCGAGGATCCCTATGGCTGCCAAGAATTCCGTGTTCACCCCGGAGACGTTCCGCTTCTTCCGCGATCTGGGCCGGAACAACAAGAAGGTCTGGATGGACGCCAACCGCGAACGCTACCGCTCCTCAATCGTGGAACCGTTTCACCGGTTGCTCGACACGCTCGCTCCGGAAATCCTTGCACTCGACGACCGCTTCGACACCTCCGGTCGCACCGGCGCAAACTTCTCGCGCATCAATCGCGACATCCGCTTCGCCAAGGACAAGACCCCCTACAAGACCCAGATGTACCTCAAATTTCGGCAGCCTCTCTCCGGCGACCGCGAGAGCGGTCAACTCTTTGTCGGTCTTTCTACCGACACGGTGACCGCCGGCTTCCGCGTCTATTCCGGCCCAAAACGCAAGGAGTCCACCCTGGCTCTTGTGGCCGAACCTCGCATCCTCGAAAAACCCAAGTGGATTGCGCAACAGAAGCGCCGCCTCGCTCGTAAATACGAAAGTTATTGGTACACCACCGAAAAAGGTGAATGGACCAAGCACGAAGGGTGGCCCGCCAATCCCGCCAACTGGAAGAAAATTCAGGGCTGGATCGTGCGCAAGAAAATGAAGACCTCCGCGGCCACCAACTCCGCTTTCCCCAACGAACTTCTCAGGATTTTTCGAGAACTCTACCCGTTGCTGAGATTCATCAGCATTCCCTAGAAGTCAAACTGGCGGAGGGGCCATTGTGAAGCGACTTCTGCAGATCATCCTCTGGGTCGGGCTTGCCGCACTCGGTGCCTTCGCCCTGTCCACCATTGCGCTTCATCGCGGAGAACCCATCAGCGCCACGTGGTTTGTAATCGCCGCCGCCTGCTGCTACCTGGTCGCCTACCGCGTTTATTCCTCTTTCATTGCCGCAAAAGTGCTCGCGCTGGACGATTCCCGCGCCACTCCCGCCGAACGCCGCGACGACGGCCGAGATTTCGTTCCCACCAACAAGTGGGTACTTTTCGGCCATCATTTCGCCGCGATTGCGGGCCCCGGTCCGTTAGTTGGGCCGACGCTCGCCGCGCAATTTGGCTATCTCCCCGGCACACTTTGGTTGATCGCCGGCGCGGCCTTCGCCGGCTGCGTGCAGGATTTCGTGATTCTGTTCTGCTCCATCCGCCGCGACGGAAAAACCCTCGGCGAAATGGCCCGTGAAGAAGTCAGCAAACGCGGCGGATTCGTCGCCCATCTTGCGGTGCTCGCCATCATGATCATCCTGCTCGGCGTGGTCGCCCTGGTCATCGTCAACGCCCTCAAGAGCTCTCCATGGGCCACTTTCACCCTGGCTATGACGATTCCCATCGCCTTGCTCCTCGGTGTCTACCTTCGCTACTTCCGCCCGGGCCGCGTCCTTGAGGCATCGCTTATCGGTGTCACACTGGTTCTCTTCGTCGTCGTTGCCGGCCAGTGGGTCGCCGATTCCCCAGCTTGGGCACATGTGTTTACGCTGAGCGGCATCACGCTAGCCTTTGCGATCATCGCCTACGGCTTCGCTGCTTCCGCGCTTCCCGTATGGTTATTGCTCGCGCCACGCGACTATCTCAGCGCCTTCATCAAGGCCGGCGCCATCTTCTCCCTAGCCGCCGGCATCTTGTTCGTTCGTCCGCAAGTCCTGATGCCGCCTCTCACGCGCTTCGTGGACGGCAATGGCCCGGTCTTCGCTGGAAAAATCTTCCCGTTCTGTTTTATCACCATCGCCTGCGGAGCCATCAGCGGTTTCCACTCGCTAATCTCCAGTGGCACCACGCCGAAAATGATCCTCCGCGAAGGCCACGCTCGCCTGATCGGCTATGGCGCCATGCTGATGGAGTCTTTCGTCGGCATCATGGCCATGGTCGCCGCCTGCGCGATGACGCCCGGCGTCTATTTCGCGATCAATAGCCCCGCCTCGATCGTCGGCGCCACGCCCGCCACCGCTGCCGCCACCATCTCCAGTTGGGGCTATCCGCTCTCAGCGGACACCATGACCGGCCTCGCCCACGCCGTCGGCGAGCAGACTCTTCTCAATCGAGCGGGCGGCGCGCCATCTCTCGCCGTCGGCATGGCGCAGATTTTTTCCAGCACTATCGGCGGTGATCGCCTCCTCGGCATCTGGTATCACTTTGCCATCATGTTTGAGGCGCTCTTCATCCTCACCGTGCTCGATGCCGGCACGCGCGTCGGCCGCTTTATGATCCAGGAACTCGGCGGACGCGTTTGGAAGCCCATGGGTCGCATGAACTGGATGCCCGGTGTCTTGCTTTCGAGCGCTCTCATCGTCGGCGCGTGGGGCTACTTCCTCTATCAAGGTGTGATTGACCCGCTCGGCGGCATCAATTCGCTTTGGCCGCTCTTCGGCATCTCGAATCAATTGCTCGCGGCCGTCGCGCTCGTTGTCGCCACAACGATTCTTCTGAAGATGGGCAAATTGAAGTGGATTTGGATTACGTTGCTGCCCATGGCCTGGCTCGTCATCATCACCATGGCCGCGAGCTATCAGAAAATCCTCAGCCCTAACCCGCGCATAGGCTTTTTGGCACAAGCCAATGCCATGGCCGCGCAAATCGCCGCTGGCAAGGTTGCGGCCGCAAAGCTCGTTGAACTGCAACGGACCATTTTCAATTTGCGGCTCGATGCGATTGTCACGGTGATATTGGCGGCGATGATTCTCGTGCTTCTCGTTGAGGCGCTAGTCCAGTGGTACGGAATTCTTCGCCGCACGCGCGAACCGGTTCTAAGGGAAACTCCGTATGTCGCCACGCAATGGGCGGAGGGGGACTGATGCCTGCGCTTGGCCGAAAGGTCAGGAGGGCTCTGCGAATATTCTGGCACGGGCTGCGCCAATGGTGCGGCGATTCCGCCTACGAAACCTATCTTGCGTCCGCAAATCGCCGGAGAAATCGCGAGCTACTATCTCCCGCGCAATTCTACGTCGAGCAACTCAACCGCAAGTATTCGCGCCCCAACCGCTGCTGCTGAATTTGTGCTGCCGGCCTTCTGAATCGGATGCCGTTTCTTCAGCCAAAATTGTTGAATCCAGACCTACAATAACTCTTCTTCCTCTTCTTTCGGCTTCAGGGGCGTCACCTTGTGCGTAATCTTTGCACCGTGCTTCTTCACGCCCGCCAGAATCGCCCTCCGCATCTCGCCTGGAAGAGCCTCCGGCGGATAGACCCCATCCAGATCCCGGGGAAAAAACTTGATGAACATCGCGGCCGCATGCGCCGTCGCGTACGCCACCGGCGTCGTGAATTGTCCCTGCCTCCGGATCTGGTAAAGCGTCGGAAACATCGTGTCGCTCCGAATCGAGAGCCATTGATCCTCTTTCGCCCCGTGCTTCATCCCGGTCACGATCACTGAGGCCGCGAATCGCGCGTTCTGCAATATCCCTCGCCGGATGAGGGTGGCAATTTTTCGCGGCGAAGACGTCGCCGGGAATTTCTGCCGGGGTATTCCCCGCGATTTTGATAGCTTTCCTTGCTTGTGCCATCGCCGCAGACGGTCAAACTCATTTCCCCCGATCTTCACATCCAGTTCCCGCATGGGGATGTAGTGCGGCAGGGTGGCTACTTCGTCTTGTGCGGCCAGCACGACGTTGGCCATCCCGATCGGCTCGGGAAAGCGAAACTTCTCCAGCTCTGAAAATCGCTTGGCCAGTTGATATTTCTTGTGACGGTAAACGCGCGGGCTGGAAATTGCCTCGTCGAACGAGACCTCCGGCGACCATTGTGAAATCGGGTCGTCACTCTCGCTGCTCTCATACAGGCGGATGTGCACGCAGTGCACCTCGTCCAGCAGTTCCGCCGCGCGCTTCACCAGCAGATTGGTCAGGCCCGGCGCCGCGCCGGTGTTGATCAACGCCAGGCGCCGCTTTTCTTCAAATTTCTTCTTGTAGCGTACCTGCTCCGGCTTGAAGGGATTTCTCGTCAGGTGTGAACTCAGGTCCAGGTAATGTGCCCGGAGCCGCAGGGCCGCCCGCAGTACAATCTGGTTAAACACCGAAGCCGAGGCGTTTACGACCAACTGGCAACCCTTGGCCGCACGCACAATCCCCTTCAGGTTCCGCGCATTTACGACGCTCACCGGGATGGACGATTTCTTGCCCAGAAATCGCCGCGCCCGCTCTGGGTCGCGGTCGCCGCACCACACAATATGCCCTTGTTTTTCCAGCAGATGCGCCAGCAGCGACCCCGTCGCCCCCGCGCCCAGTATGAAAATTCGCATGCTGTCGGCAGACTTTATCACATCCAGCGCGCAACCCTTGTGCCGCCAAACGCGCCAATTGCATCATGGCCGCTACGGGCGTAGGATTAGAAGCGTAACTCCGACCCTGTCGGCCTGCGGGAGAGACATCCCATGGTGGCGGGGCGAGGCGGCCGATTTCGGCGCGCCGAGGGTTCGCGTGGAAACGCCCGGGCCTCCCGTTTGCGGTTAATGAACTAAACCGCGCTTGGAAAGGAGCCAGCACCTCGAAAATCCGCGGATTTTCGTGTACAGCCCGATTCCATGTGCGAATCGGGTTTTTTCTTTTTGGTGCAATCTATGCCTCTTCGCGACAAGTTCGGACGCCAGATCACCGACCTGCGCATCTCGGTCACTGATCGCTGCAACTTTCGCTGTGTCTATTGCCGCTCCGCTGACCCGGAAAACTATCGGGAGCACGACGAGATTCTTTCCTGGCCGGAACTTGAGCGCCTGGCCCGGATTTTCGCCGGCCTCGGCATTCAGAAAATGCGCATCACTGGCGGTGAGCCTCTCGTGCGCGACGGCGTGGAATCGTTTCTCCAAAAGCTTCAGGAATTGCATGTTGCCGATATCTCCATGACCACCAACGGCCACCTCTTGGCCGGCCGTATCCCTTCCTTGCTGGCCGCCGGCCTCCACCGCATTAACATCAGCCTCGATTCCCTCGATCCCATCAAGTTCGAAAAAATCACTCGGACTCGCTCCTACGACTCCGTCATGCGGGGTATCGACGTTGCCCAGGCCTCCGCTTTAGCCCCCGCAAAAATTAACGCCGTCCTCGTTCGTGGCTTCAACGAAGACGAGGTGGAAGCTTTCGCCGCCTTCGCCCGCGACCGCGGCCTTATCATGCGCTTCATCGAATTCATGCCCCTGGACGCGGACCGCCATTGGTCCCGCGACCTCATCGTTCCTGCCGATGAAGTTTATCGCCGCATTCATGCCCAGTGGCCGCTCGTGCAGATCCCTCACGCCGCCAGCGAAACCGCCCGAAAGTACCGCTTTGCCGATGGCGCTCCCGGCGAGATCGGCCTCATCGCTCCGGTCACGCAGCCCTTCTGCGGTCACTGCGCGCGCATTCGGCTCACTGCCGACGGCAAGCTGCGTACCTGCCTCTTCAGCAAGGACGATCACGACCTCCGCGGCATGCTGCGCAGCGCCGCCTCCGATTCCGAAATCGAAGATCGCATCCGCGCCCTCGTAGACCGCAAGGAAAAAGGCCACCACATCAACGAACCCGGTTTCGTGCCCCCCTCACGCACCATGGTGTTCATCGGCGGTTGACGCGCCACTCGCCATTGCCAGCGCCCTTTCTTGACGGATTTGTCGCGCCGCGCGTGCTATTCTGGCTTTGGCCCCGCGCGCAAAAACGGAGAACGCATGCCCGAAGATGACGAGGACCGGGACGAGGTACCGGAGCAGCCGCAGAGGCTCTTCACGCTGACCGAAGCCGAGCGCACCCGCCAGGAATTGGAACCCTTCTTGATCGAAGCCATCGGTGCGCGCAAGAAACTCTCCGCGCTCGAACAGGATTTGGCCGCCGTATCCACCCGCATCCTAATGATGGGTGGCATTCTGGTTCCCTATGCCAAGCTTGCGGAAAAGCGCATGGAGCAGCAAGGCCTCGCCGAAGTGATGAAAGCGAACCTGGAAAAAATCCTTTCCACCGGTTGTCTGATCAAAGATCTTGATATGGGCCTTCTTGATTTTCCCGCGATCGTCAATAACCAGGAGGTCTATCTCTGCTGGAAGCTCGGCGAGGACCGCATCCGCTACTACCACAAGCAGGATGAAGGCTATGCCGGACGCAAGCCGCTTGACCCGCGCGACCTCGGTCCCGGCACGCAACTTCAATAGCAAGACTTTGCTTTTGTAGCGGCCACCAGATTCCCGGCGCGAAGTCGAAGGCCCGTAACGGAAGCATTTTCCCCTCGCATCTCCGCGACACCGGGAGTCTTGCAGTCATCCAACAGTCATGATCGAAAATCGCCTCCAACACTCCGCCAGCCCCTACTTGCGCTCCGCCGCGCACCAACCCATCGACTGGCACGAATGGGGTGAAGACGCCTTCCGCGCAGCGTTATCCCAGGACAAGCCCATCCTTCTCGATATCGGCGCCGTCTGGTGCCACTGGTGCCACGTCATCGACCGTGAGAGCTACGAAAATCCCGTCATCTCCCAAATCATCAACGAACATTTCATCGCCGTGAAGGTCGACCGCGACGAGCGCCCCGATGTCGATTCTCGCTACCAGTCCGCCATCAGCGCCATCAGCGGACAGGGCGGTTGGCCGCTCACCGGCTTCCTTATGCCCGATGGCAAACCCTTCTTTGGCGGCACCTATTTTCCGCCCGAAGATCAGCATGGCCGCCCCGGATTCCGCCGCATTCTGCTTGCCGTGGCCGACGCCTATAAAAACAAGCGCCAGGATCTCCTCAAGACTTCCGAAGCTCTAGCCGAAGCCGTCGCCAAGGCCGAAGCCTTTTCGGGCGCCCGCGCCGACTTCGATCTTGGCGTGGTCGATTCGCAGATCGCCTCTATAACCCAGCTCTTCGATATTCGTAACGGCGGTTTCGGCAAAGCGCCAAAATTCCCACACGTTTCCGCCGTCGATTTGCTCTTCGAACGCTGCCGCCAAACCAGCCAGCAACACCTTCTAGCCATGGCCGAAACCACCCTCGAAAAAATGTCCAAGGGCGGCGTCTACGACCAGCTCGCCGGCGGTTTCCATCGTTACTCCGTCGATGAACGCTGGCTTGTCCCCCACTTCGAGAAAATGTCCTATGACAATTCCGAGCTACTGAAAAGCTATCTTCACGCCACACAACTTAGCGGCAACTGGCGATTTCCAAACACTGCGGAAGGAATAGTTGCGTGGGTGAACAAAACTCTGTCGGATAGAGAGCTAGGTGGATTCTACGCGAGCCAAGACGCCGATGTATCGCTTGACGACGATGGAGACTACTTCACATGGACTCTGGAAGAAGTTCGCGCGGTGCTTTCTTCCCAAGAAACGAGGGTGATTGAACTCCTTTACGATGTAGAAGCCCGTGGAGAAATGCACCACAACCCGGCGAAAAATGTCCTTTGGGAGGCCAGGGAACTGAGGGAGATCGCCGAGACGCTGAACTTGGACTTGGAATCCACCAGCAAGACCGCGTTAGCGGCAGAACTCAAGTTGCTGGAAGCACGCCACACGCGCCCCACTCCATTTATCGACTCAACCATGTATGTGAGTTGGAACGCGATGTTCGTGTCTGCCTACTTGGAAGCGGCTAGGGTTCTTCATGAAGCTGAACACCTCGGGTGCAGGGAATTTGCTCTTAAGTCTATCGATCGCATGCTGCGCGAAGCCTGGACCGACAAAGACGCCTTCGCCCACCGCATCGGTGGCCCCGCGCTCCGCGGTTCCCTCGACGACCAGGTCTTCGGTGTTCAGGCCCTCCTCGACGCCTACGAAGCCACGCTCGACCCGAATTATTTCCGCGCCGCTCAGCGCACCATGGACATCGCTATCGAAAAATATGGCGACTCCGAGCACGGCGGCTTCTTCGACCGCGCCTCCGATGCCCCCGCCATGGGTGGCCTCGAAGTCCGCCGGAAGCCTTTCCAGGATTCCCCCACGCCGAGTGCCAACTCCGTCGCCGCGATGGCTCTTACCCGCATGCACGCGTACACCAACGACGCGAAGTATCACGATTGGGCAAAAAAGACGCTCGAAGCTTTCGCCAGCATTGCCCCCCAATATGGCCTCTTCGCCGCCACCTACGGCCTTGCCGCCATTCTCTTCGCAGATCACCCCACGCTGGTGGTCATCACCGGCACCGAGGCCGACCCCGCGGCCACGCAACTCGAACGTGCCGCCAACGATGTCTTCCGCTTTGGCAAAGCCGTGCTCCGGGTCACTCCGTCCACTTCGCTCGAATTTCTGCCTGCCGCCCTCCGCCTCACGCTGCCGCACCTTCCCAAGGACAGGGCCGCTGCTCTCCTCTGCGCCGGCAACACCTGCCTCCCGCCCGCCTCCGACCCCGCCGAACTCAAAGGCCTCTTAGCCAACGGTTTGACCGGCACCGCCGCAGGCTAGCCCTTGTGGAGTGCGGAAGCAAAGCTTCCGCTTTCACGGTCGCCCGGTACCACGAACTTTAGCCAAATAGCGCCAATCCCACCCGCCAGCGAATTTCTCCGTCGTCATCCTGAGGGGGCGCGCCTTTTGCCCTACGAAGGAGCTCAAAGTTACATTCATCCAAGATGTTCCCGCCTAGGCGCGCTTGCCACGCTGCCAGCCCTTACCAATAAACAAAATGGGCACGATGCCCAAGCACCGTGCCCGACCCAATCCAAAACTCGCTGAATCCTCTAGCTCCTTAACCTGTTCTACGTCCCCTACTTCACTTCTTCGGCCTCGATTCCGGCGGCACCAGCCCGTTTGCCCGGTAGTACACGACCAGCTGTCCGTAATGCTCTCCAGAATGCTCGATCAATCCATACGCAAGATCATACAGCCGGTCCAGGTGCGAACCGCCGTCGTCCACTGCCACCTGCATACCCTTGTCGCCCTTTGCCTTGATGGTGGCCGCGCCATCCTCCACGCATTTCTTCACAAATGCCGCCAACTCCGCCCGGTTCGTGATTTTCAAGTCCTTCGGATCGTCTGCATACTGCGGCTTCTTGCCGTTCGCTGTGTCCGTGAAGTAATACATCGAAGCCGCCGCATGTAGCAGGTTGGCTTCAAACGTCCGCGAATCCGGGTGTGGTTTGTACGAATACTTGTCCTCCGGAAAATCCTCCGCCATTGCGATCAGCTTCCGCCCGATGTCGTTCCACGCTTCCAGCACCGCCTGCGATGGGCTCGGTGCCGGTCCTGGTTTCTTCTTTGCCGCCTCCTGTCCCAAAATGGGCAGCGCACAAAGAGCCGCCGCCAGCAAACCCGCCATAAAATGCGAACGTTTCATCGCTTCTCTCCTCTGTAATCGGTAAAAGTGGAGCCCCACATGAGACGTAACCGCGAAAGGAAAGTCTCGCCGAGCTCCGAAACTCCGCCCTATCGCCTTTCGCTGCATGCCATCATACGCTCCGTACTCCCCGATATCACGGAAAGTCACAGAAAACCAGGGGGTTACTCCTGGAACGCAGGTTCGAACTCCTTATAAAAGCTTTACCGCCGGCGTGATACTCTTAGAAAAGAGAATGGTCGAGGGAGTAGCATTTTGAATTGGGGATGGATTCTTCTTAGGGTTCTGGTCGGACTGTCTCTCGTGACAGTCCTCTTTTTGTCTCAGCGCTTCTGGTATCGGGCGCTCTGGCGCGTTACCGGTCATTGGGGTCGCACCACGTTGCGCCTCGGCGTTCGCCTGCTTTACCTCGCTGGCTTGATCCTGATTATCCTGACCGTCGCCGATAGTCTCCGTCAGGACCACAGTCGCCTCATCCCCAATCACAACCCGATCACGTCCTTCACGGGCCTCTGGTTTGCGAGCGCGCTGTTCGGCTACATAGCGATCAAATTCGTTCATGCCATCGAGTGGCTCTGGCATCGCTTCCACCAGCCTGCTCCCAAAGACGCTTCCCAGCTTTCCGCTCATCCCCGCGAACTGGAGGATCTGGTCCCCGATCCCTCCCGCCGCAGCTTTTTCCGCACCGCCAGCGTTGTCGCGGGCGCCGCCCCCTTCCTTAGTGTGATGTACGGCTTCGCCGGCGAGCGCCTGCGCTATGAGCTCCGCCGCGTCGAAATCCCTGTCAACAACCTGCCTTCCGGACTCGACGGCATGAGCATCGTCCAGCTCAGCGACATCCATTTGAGCGCCTACATGACACGCGAATCCGTCCGCCGCGCCGTGGACATGGCCAATGACGTCGGCGCGGATCTCGCGGTCGTCACTGGCGACCTCATCACTGGCATGCACGACTCGCTCTTCGACGCCGTGGAAGAAGTCCGCCAGTTGCGCGCGCCACTGGGGGTTTACGGGTGCAACGGCAACCACGAAATTTACGCCCGCGCCGAGGATCTCGCCGAGCGCCTTTACCAGCAGGCGGGCATGAAGCTTCTCCGCCGCGAAAACGCGATTATCAGTTACAACGGCGCAAGATTGAACTTGATCGGTGTCGACTACCAGCGCGAACGTACCCCTGGCGGCCGCAAGCAGCAGATGCTGGTGAATTTCGAGCCGCTTGTCCGCCGCGATATGCCGAACATCCTGCTTTCGCACAATCCCAATTCCTTCAATCGCGCCGCCGAACTTGGCGTCGAACTCTCCCTCGCCGGCCACACGCATGGCGGCCAGGTCCAGGTCGAAATTCTCGACGTCAGCCTCAGCCCCGCGCGCTTCATCACCAACTATATCGCCGGCCTCTATCACCGACCGCTGCTTATGCCCGATCAGCCGCGCCGCATGGGTGAAACCATCAAGCTCATGCCCAACGCTCCCAAAGGCCTCGCCGCGCTCTACGTCAATCGCGGCATCGGCACTGTCGGCGCGCCCGTCCGCCTCGGTGCTCCTCCCGAAATCACGCACATTGTCCTCCGCGGCGCCTAACTGATCGTTTCCCTCTCGCTGTTTTTGTACAGGCCGCCTTCCTGTCGGTACGTTCCGATCCTGTTCACCCATCCCAATCCGTTTGTTGGGCGAGCTTGCTCGGCGCGCCTCCCAACGCCAATTCTTTTCCTCTTCACCAATGCTAAAATTCCCCCACCCATTCCATGACTACCCAGGAAACGAACTACTGGCTCACCACCGTTTCGGGGGCCGCCTCCGCCGCCACCGGGTCGCTGCCCGATCGTGCTGACGTGGCCATTGTCGGCGGCGGCTTTTGCGGCCTCTCCGCAGCTCGCACGCTCGCCATGCGTGGTGTACGCGTCGTTCTGCTCGAAGCGGAAACTCTGGGCTGGGGTGCCAGTTGCCGCAATGGCGGCATGGTTCTTACCGGAATGAAGCTGCCGGTCCCGACGCTCATCAAGCGCTACGGTCGCGAACTTGTCCAACGCATGTACGCCGCTTCGCTCGAATCTATTGATTTGGTCGAAAAAATCGTCAAAGAAGAGGGACTCGACTGCGATTTTTGCCGCTGCGGCCATCTGGAGGTTGCCTGCAAACAATCCCATTTCGACGATTACGCTGCGGCCGCCGCGCGCATCAAGAACGAATTCGACCACGAACTCCGCATCGTCCCGCGCCACGCGCTCAAATTCGAGATCGGCTCGGATATCTATTTCGGTGGCATGGTCGACGAAACCAGCGCCGGCCTGAATCCCGCGCGTTACGTCCACGACCTTGCCAAATCCGCCCAGCGCCACGGGGCGACTCTCTTCGATCACACTCGTGTTACCGGCGTCACCCGGCAATCCAACGGCACCAACGGCAGCTTCGGCATTGAAACCTCGAAAGGTTCACTCACCGCTAAAGAACTATTTCTCGCCAGTGGCGCATACACCACCTCTGCAACCCCGGCTCTTCGCAAAAAAGTCATTCCTATCGGCTCCTACATAATCGCCACTGAAATTCTTCCCGATAAGCTGGCCTCCGAACTATCCCCGCGCAATCGCATGATCTACGACTCAAAGCATTTCCTCTGCTACTACCGCCTCACCCCGGACAATCGCATGCTCTTCGGAGGCCGTGCCGCCTTCTTCCCCGAATCCGAATCCACCGTCCGCGAAAGCGCCGAACTTCTGCGCCGGGGCATGATCAAGGTCTATCCCCAACTCCGCGACACGAAGGTTGAATATGTCTGGGGTGGCACGCTCGATTTTGCTTTCGACGTCATGCCTCACTCCGGAAAACTCGATGGCATGCACTTCGCGGTCGGATTTGCGGGACATGGCGTCGCCGCTGCCACCTGGATGGGCGCGAAGCTCGCCAGCACGATTTGCGGCGATCCCGACGATAATCCCTTTTCGCAAGTCCCCTTCGCCGTCGCGCCCATCGGCCTCCGCAGTGGCAACACCTGGGCCTTGCCCCTCGCCGGCGCCTACTACCGCATCCTCGACTGGCTGACGTGAGTTTGTGGCACAGGCATTCTTGCCTGTGCAGCCGTGCCCCAGTCGTATATCGCGTTATTACGCAAACCCAGATAGCCGCAATTTCCAATCAGCCGCTGCTCGTCGCCTCCACCAGCCTTCGAATCCTCGGAAACACGAAATACGCTCCTACCCCCAGCACCACCGGCACCGGCCCCCACTTCAAGGCAAACGAGTCGCTCCCGGCCAGCGCCACCATCGTCATCGCGATTGGTGCCGCCACCACGTAAACCAGCCCCGCCTTCCCGAACGGTATCCGGAACGGTCGCGCCATCTCCGGCTTAGTCTTCCGCAGCTTCCACGCCGCCATTACCGTCAACACGGTCGTCAGGCTCCGCAGCCACACATAGACCGTCAGCAACTGCGCCAACGTATGAAACGCCAGCGAGGCATAAATCGCCGACGAGATTAAAATCGCAATCCACGGCGTCCTATACTTCGCATGCTTCTCGGCGAACAAGGGCGGCAAATAACCGTCTTCCCCCATAGTCGAAGGCATCCGCGTGCTCGTCAGCATTGTCGCATTCATCAGCGAGACGATTCCCAGGATCGCCGCCACTGCCATCGCAATCCCCAGCCCCCGCCCGCCAATCAAGAGCGCCGCGGTTGGCAGGTACGCGGTGTCCCACTTCTGCCAATTTCCCAGCGCTGCGAGCGAAAACAGCGCCGGCAGAATATAAGTTGCCATCGAAAGCGGCACCACGACGGCCAGGGCAATTGGGAAATTCCGCTGCGGATTCTCGATCTCCTCGGCCACGCTTGAACACTGCTCGTATCCCGAATACAGCCATAATCCCAGTGCCAGCCCAACACCGAACACCTGAAACGCTGGCACGTGCGGCGGCACAAACGGATGAAACGGCGGGAAGTGCCACTTCGGCGCCGCCAGCACGCACAGCAAAATCACCGGCAGGAGCAAGGAAATCTCCAGAATCGTGGACACCAGCCCCACCATTTGGATACCGCGGATGTTGATGTACGCCAGCGCCACAATCAGGGCAAGCGACACCAGGTAATGTCCCCACCCTGTGAGCCCGGGGAAAAATACTCCCAAGTAATCGCTGAATAGTACTGCGTAACTTCCTCCCAGCAGCCACGAAGCGTTCCAGTTCCACCAGCCCGCCAGAAATCCCCAGAAATCTCCGTACGCCACGCGCACCCAGCGGTAAAAGCCACCTTCCACCGGAATGGCCGTCGTCAATTCCGCTGTCACCAGCGAAACCGGAATGCACCAGAACAGCGGGATCAGCAGCAGGTACACCAGCGTCAGCCCGGGACCGCTGTTCGTCACCATTTCTTCCATTCCGAACGGCCCGCCCGTCGTGTACGAAAACATGACGAACACAAAATAGAAAAGCCCGGCGCGCCGGATTGCCGATTTTGTCTGGTTCAACGAGGACCTTCCCCCACTAGTTTTCCGATACTAACCCAAATTGGCCTGTATTGCCGAGCTTGCCAGCACTCCTCAATCGTTGAATAATCTGTTCCGCGCTTCAGGGGAGGCATTGTGATCACTCGGGCTCGAATCGTTCTCTATGCAGGTGCGTTTTGTGCGGGGCTCACCTGGTTCTGTTTCACGGCATCCGCAACCGCCGACGAATCTCCGCTCTACGGCTTTTCTGCCGATTCCTCCCACGTGGAACGCCAGTGGGAAGAAAAGTTGCGCGCCGTCCCCAGCCCCGACAAGATGCGCGACTACATGCAGCACCTTTCCGCGCGCCCCCACAACGTCGGCTCGCCCTATGATAAAGAGAATGCCGACTGGCTCGTCGCCCGGTTCAAGGAATTTGGCTTCGACACCCACATCGAATCCTACGAAGTACTCTTTCCCACTCCGAAGAATCGCCGCCTCGAGCTACTCGAATGCAAAGGCGAATCCACCGCTGGCTGTACTGTGAAATTCGCCGCGAAGCTCGAAGAGCCTACTCTGGCCGTCGATCCCACCTCAGGCCAGAAATCCGAACAACTTCCCACTTACAACGCCTTCTCGCGGGATGGCGACGTGACCGCGCCTCTCGTCTACGTGAACTACGGCATCCCCGAAGATTACGACCGCCTCGAACGCATGGGCGTCTCCGTGAAAGGTGCCATCGCCATCGCCCGCTATGGCCACTCCTGGCGCGGCATTAAGCCCAAGGTTGCCGCCGAACATGGCGCCATCGGCTGCATCATCTATTCCGACCCCCAAGGTGACGGCTTCTACCAGGGCGAAACTTTTCCCCAGGGAGCCTATCGCCCGGATCAGGGTGTCCAGCGTGGCAGCGTTGCCGACGATCCAATTTTTCCAGGTGATGCGCTCACCCCCGGCGTTGCCGCCAAAAAAGACGCCAAGCGCCTGAAGGTCGAAGACTCTCCCGTCATCACCAAGATTCCAACTCTGCCGATCTCCTACGGTGACGCGCAGCCTCTCCTCGCCGCTCTTGGCGGAGCCGTCGTTCCCGCCGAATGGCGCGGCGGCCTCCCGATCACTTATCACGTAGGCCCGAGCACTCTGAAAATTCATCTGCAAGTGGAATCCAACTGGGATCTCAAGCCGATCTACGACGTCATTGCCAAAATTTCTGGCAGCGACTATCCCGATCAGTGGGTCATCCGTGGCAATCACCATGACGCTTGGGTCAACGGCGCCGAAGATCCTCTCTCCGGACTCGTTGCCGAACTGGAAGAAGCACGCGCCTTTGGCGAACTCCTAAAAGCCGGCTGGAAACCCAAGCGCACCATCATCTACTGCGCCTGGGATGGCGAAGAGCCCGGTCTTATCGGTTCCACGGAATGGGTCGAAGACCATGGCGACGAATTAAGGCAGCACGCCGTCGCCTACATCAATTCGGACACCAACGGCCGTGGTTTTTTCGATGCGGAAGGCTCCCACACGCTCGAAAAATTCATCAACGACGTCGCCCGTGACATCCCCGACCCCGAAACCAAGCTCTCTGTCTGGAAGCGTGCCCAGCTTGCCACCATCGGGTTCGCCAGCAGCGCCGATGATCGCCAGGAAGCTCGCAACCGCGCCGATCTTCGCATCGGCGCGCTAGGTTCCGGCTCGGATTATGGCCCCTTCATTCAGCACGACGGCATCGCCTCCATCAATCTTGGGTACGGCGGCGAAGATGGCGGCGGCATCTACCACTCCATCTATGACGACTTCTATTGGTTCACCCATTTCAGCGACACCACGTTCGTCTATGGCCGCGCGCTCGCGCAGACCTCCTCCACCGCAGTCATGCGCCTGGCCGATGCCGACCTCTTGCCGTTCGATTTCACCGATTTCGCCGACACCATGCAGTCCTACGTCAAGGAACTCAAGAATCTGCTCCAGCAGAAGCAGGATGATGCCCGCGAACGCGACCGCGAACTCGAAGAAGGTGTCTATCAGGCCACCAACGACCCCAAACGCCCCACCTTCCCGCCCAAATTTGCGGACGTCCCTCCCTATATTAACTTCGCCCCGCTCGATAACGCCGTTGCCGAACTCGCCAAGTCGGCCGACGCCTACAAAAAAGCTTACGATGAACTCAGCGCCGCCGGAAATCTTGCAAAAGCTGCCAATTCCGCCCAGGACCTCAACCGCTTACTGATCGAAAGCGAACGAAGACTCACCAATCCCCAGGGACTCCCCGGCCGCCCGTGGTTCAAGCATGAAATCTACGCCCCCGGCCAATACACCGGATACGAAGCCAAAACAATTCCAGGAGTTCGCGAGGCTCTCGAACTCAATCATTGGAAAGAAGCTGAGGAACAAGTAGGCGTCGCCGCCAAAACGCTCCAGCAGGAAACCCTGCTAATCAACGACGCCACCGCCAAGCTCACCGCCCTCAAGTAGCACAGGCTTCAGCCTGTCGGAAGGGTACGTTTGCTGATTTTTGAGCAGGGCAATGGAAACGCCATGTACGGGACGGGCTTCAGACCGGCCCTTTTAGAACTCCTGCCGCATCTCCGACGTAACCAAGTCCGCCCCCAACTTCGTCTATAATCTCTCTGCCCAATTTGATTCGCGGTCGTAATTCGCCATCCCCGGAGAACTTCCATTCCTTCTTACAATCTCGCCATCGTCGGCTTCGGACATGTTGGGCGTTCCCTCTTGCGTCTTCTCATCTCCAAAGAGAGCGAACTCCGCCGCAAATACGACATTCGCTGGCGGCTCACCGGCATCGCCTCTCGCCGCATCGGCTGGATCGCGGAGCCGGAGGGCCTAAACCCCATCTCCGCTCTCAGCAACTTCTTTCCCCAGATCGCCAACCCTACGCACAATGTCCGCGAGTGGCTCGAACGTTCCCGCGCCGACGTTCTTTTCGAAGCTAGCTCTCTCAACGCCCTCACCGGCCAGCCGGCCATCGAGCATCTCTCGACTGCTCTCGAGTCCGGGGCCCACGCTATCACCGCCAACAAGGGCCCGCTCGTCCACGACTACTCGCGCCTCTCCGCCTTGGCCAAGGCAAAGGGCAAGCAGTTCCTGTTCGAATCCACCGTCATGGACGGTGCGCCCATCTTTTCATTGTTCCCTCTGGGCCTGCCCGCCACGGAGTTGCGCGGCTTCTCCGGCGTTCTTAACTCCACCACCAACGTCATCCTCACCGAAATCGAAAGAGGCCGCTCCCTCGACGAAGCCGTCAAGCGCGCCCAGGCTATGGGAATCACCGAAACCGATCCCGCCCACGATCTCGACGGCTGGGACGCTGCAATCAAACTAACCGCGATTGTGAACGTTCTGATGGGGGTCCCACTGCGCATCGAGCAGGTCCAGCGCACCGGCATCCGCGATCTCAGCGAGGAAAAGATCCGTTCTGTCCGTTCGGCTGGAATGCGCTATAAGCTCGTCTGCCGCGCCGAGCGCCGCGGCGACGGCGTGGACGCCCGCGTTGGCCCTGAGCTTTTGCTGATGAGCGACCTGATTGCCGGCCTCGAAGGCTCCAGTTCCGCGATTCGTTTTGACCTGGATGTCTTTGGAATTTCTCTCGTCGAACACAACCCCGGCATCGAAGCTACCGGCTACGGCCTGCTTGCCGACTTCATCCGCGCCGCTCAATCCTGAATCGGGTCACGCGCCACTTTTCATCGGCCCATGAATTTCACCGAATATGCGGAAGCGTTGTCATCCTGAGGGGCGCGCCGTCAGTGTCCCGAAGGATCTCCATGAACACTCCAGGCACATCGCTTCCTTCCAATTCCTCTCACCCCGCCCTCGTTCCATCCGGCACCGCACGCTCCGGCATCGCCAGCGCTGGCGTCACCCCATCCGCGTACCCGATGTCGAACAGCATCCCCTCCGAAATCTCCCCGGCCATCTTTCGCGGCTCCAGGTTCAACACAAACAGCGCCTGCTTCCCCTCGATCTCCTTCGGGTCGCTCCGCTCCTTCTTGATTCCCGCCAAAATCGAGCGCGTGTGGTCTCCAAAACTCACCGTCAGCTTCATCAGCTTTTCCGAATGCGCCACCTCTTCCACCCTCTGGATCCTTCCGACGCGGATATCCAGAGCTTCCAGCGCTGCAAACGCCACGGATGCCTTTACCGGTGCTGGTTTGAATTCGCTCATTGCTCACCTGTGATAATTTGCCGCGTATCCCGGCGTAGGAATCGCCGGATCGCATCGTTCATCGCGAATCGGCGCATCCGCCACCAGCCGCAGGGGAATCACTCCCGCCCACACCGGCAGCGCATAGTCTGCCGCATCGTCTTCCACCGCCCCTGTTCGCACCTTCGCCGAAACCTCCGTCAACGGCAATTTCAGAATGCTCGTGGCCTTCAACTCCTGCTCGCTCGGCTGCCGCGCATCCTGCCAGCGTCCCGGAATCAGTTTCTCTGTGAACGCGCGCAGCACATCCTGTTTTTCCGTCGGATCGTTGGCCAGCGCCGCCGTTCCCAATGCAACCACCGACCGGTAGTTCATCGAATGATTGAACACCGATCGCGCCAGCACCAGTCCGTCCGCCAGCGTCACCGTGAGGCATACGGGCAATCCGCTGCTCGCACTGCGCAGCATGCGGCTCGCAGCCGATCCGTGAAAATAGATCGCATCTCCCACACGCGCAAACATCGTCGGAATCACGTAGGGCTGTCCTTCCATCGCAAAACCCACGTGGCATACGAATGCCTCATCGAGAATTTTATAAATCGCGTCGCGATCGTAGATGGCGCGGTTCGCCTCCCGCACCACGCGGGTGCGTTCGCTTACGGCAAAGGAATCTGGCATGGGAAACCTCAGGGAGCATCACGGCGCGGAGTTGATAGCCGGCGCCGTCACGGCATGAGTGTCCTGCAACTCGTTCGATGGTATCACGCTGTAGCACCCGCCTTCTGTGGCGGGCGCCCTTTCTTCCCGCTGTGACCGAGCTTTAGATCGGCCACCACGTCACCCGTGCACTACACCTCTCTCTCCCCCTGTGAGAAACTATGTCTCTAGAAAAATTCCCCATCCCGGAGCCCGTCCACTTATGAGCTCGCTTGTCCGCAACGCCGCCCCCGTCACTTACGATCTCGCTTGGGTGCGCGCCCAATTTCCCTCCTTGCAAACCCAGGTGAACGCACAGCCCGCCGCCTTTCTCGACGGCCCCGCCGGCACGCAGGTCCCCACGCAAGTGATCCACGCCATTCAGAACTATCTCCTCAGCTCCAATGCCAATACGTGCGGCGCCTTCCTCACCAGCCGCCGTACCGATGAAATCATCGCCAGTTCCCGCGCCGCCATGGCCGATTTCTTCCACTGCGACAAGAACGAAGTCGTCTTCGGCCAGAACATGACCACGATCACCTTTGCCGTTTCCCGCGCCATCGCCCGCGAACTGAAACCCGGCGACGAAATTCTTCTCACCCTTCTCGACCACGACGCGAACTTTTCGCCCTGGAAAGCCCTCGAAGAGAAGGGAATTGTCATCCGCACCGTGGACATTCGTGAGGATGACTGCACGCTCGATCTCGACGACCTGAAAAGCAAGCTCAACGGAAAGACCCGCCTCGTCGCCGTCGGCTACGCCTCGAACGCCGTCGGCACCATCAATCCCGTCGCCGAAATCGCGCGGCTCGCGCACGCCGCCGGCGCCATGATCTACGTTGACGCTGTCCACTATGCTCCCCACGGCTACATAGACGTGAAAGCCCTCGATTGTGATTTCCTAGTCTGCTCGCCCTACAAATTCTTCGGCCCGCACATGGGCACGCTCTATGGCAAGCGCCGCCACCTCGAATCTTTCCGCCCATACAAAGTCCGGCCCTGCACCGACCAGGTTCCCGACTGCTGGGAAAGCGGCACGCAAATCCACGAACTTATTGCCGGCATCGGCGCCGCCGTGGAGTATCTCGCCGAACTTGGCCGCCGCTGCGATCCATCCGCCGCCACGCGGCGCGAAGCCCTTTCCGCTGCCTATCGCTCTACCGTTGCCCACGAAACCAACCTCGTCTGGCTCCTGATCGACGGCCTCAAATCCATTCCCGGCTGCCGCGTCTATGGCATCACCGATCCACAGCGCTCCGCCGAACGTTGCTCCACGCTTTCCCTGCGCATCGGAAATCACTATCCCAATGACATCGCCAAATTCCTTGGTGACCGCGGTATCTTCACCTGGGACGGCAACTACTACGCGCTCAATCTAACCGAACGCCTCGGCGTCGAATCCCAGGGCGGCATGCTCCGCATCGGCCTGGTCCACTACAACTCCGCCGATGAAGTCCACCGCCTCCTCGCCACCCTCCGCGAATTCGCCGAACGGCACCCATGAAATCGCGACAGAGAAGATTTGGCGCCCGACCAGGCTGTGTTGAAGCAAAGCGCCTCTGGAAAGAGTTCCTAGCTGCGGGGAAAGAGTGGAGTCGGTTTCAGGATCGGATGAGAAAGTCGCTTGCGAAAGACGGCCGCGCTGCTCCGGACTTGCTGGAGATCAAGAGAATTGGGAATCGAATCGAAGAAGCTCATCGCCGGTTCAGCGAACATATTGAGAGTCATAACTGTTGGACTACGAAATCATTCGTTCGGAAGACTCGGAGAAAGAAGTCAGGAAAGCGAAAATAATGGCTAAACGACCCAAACCCATCGTACTCACCGTCCTCGACGGCTGGGGCTATCGCGCCGAAACCAAGGGCAATGCCATCGCCCTGGCGCGCAAGCCCAACTACGACGAACTCCTCCGCAAATTCCCCAACACCCTCATCCAGACTTCCGGCCCCGCCGTCGGCCTTCCCGAGGGCCAGATGGGCAACAGCGAAGTTGGCCACCTTAACATCGGTGCCGGCCGAATCGTCCACATGGACATCACTCGCATTGACCTTCTCATCGCCAATAATCAACTCGAACGGGTTCCGCTCTTCCAGCAGGCCATGGAACGCGGCCGCCAGCGCCAACTCCACTTCCTCGGCCTGCTCAGCGACGGCGGCGTCCATTCCCACATCAACCATCTCTTTGCCCTTCTAGAAATGGCCAAGCGCCACAAGGTCGAAAACGTCTTCGTCCACTGTTTCATGGACGGCCGCGACACTCCGCCCAACAGCGGCCGCGATTTCGTCCGCCAGCTCCAGCAGAAAATGCGCGAACCTGGCCTCGGCAAGATCGCCACCATGGTCGGCCGCTACTACGCCATGGACCGCGACAATCGCTGGGAGCGCGTCGAACTCGCCTATCGCGCCCTTGTCCACGGCGAAGCCGAAACTCGGTCCGAAGATCCCGTCGCCGCCCTGGAACGAAGCTACGAACAGGGCATTACCGACGAATTCGTCAAGCCTGTCGTCATCACCTCCGGCCCTGGTCCTTCCGCGCCACCGGTGGGCCTCATCCGTGACGACGATGCTGTCATCTTTTTCAATTTTCGCGCCGACCGCGCCCGTCAGATAACCTTCGCCCTCGAAGCCCCCGATTTCGATAAATTTCTGGACTCCAAGCGACCGAAAAACCTCTTCTACGTCGGCATGACCAAGTACGACAAAAACTGGCCCTGGCTCAAGTGCGTTATCAGCCCCGAAAAGCTCGAGCACATCCTTGCTCAGGTATTCCAGGATCTGCACTTCAAGAATCTCCGCACCGCCGAAACCGAAAAGTACGCTCACGTCACATATTTCTTCAATGGTGGCGTCGAAAAGCCCTTCGAGGGCGAAGAACGCATCCTCGTCCCTTCTCCAAAGGTCGCCACCTACGATCTAAAGCCAGAAATGTCCGCTCAGGGAATTACCGATACCGTTATCAAGGCCATCGAGAAAGGCGAATTTGACGCCATCATCATGAATTACGCGAATGCCGACATGGTCGGCCACTCCGGCAAACTCGAAGCCACCATCAAAGCCGTCGAAGCCGTCGACGCCGGCCTCGGCCGCATCTATCAAACGCTCAAGCCCCGTGGTGGTGCCTGGATCATCACCGCCGATCACGGAAATGCGGAAACCATGATCGATCCCGTCACCGGTGGCCCGCACACTTACCACACCACCAACCCGGTTCCGTTCCTCTGTATCACTGAAAATGACCACCTCCAACTCGCTCCCGGGGGCGCTCTCCGCGATATCGCTCCCACCATGCTCGCCATCCTCGGCGATCCCGCCCCCGCCGACATGACCGGCCGCGACCTCCGCCTCCCACCAAAAAACGCAAAATGAACCGCACCACGCCCGCCGAAACCAAACTCACCATCTGCGTCTGGCATCCTTTCAGCGAGTGGCGCCCGCCCGCTTCTCTCGCCGACGCTATCCTCTCCCGCTGGCCCGCCATGCGTGTCGTCCATCTTCCGAATTTCGACCGCCTTCCCCAGGAACTCCCGGATACCGACATCTTCGTCGGCTATTCCCTCCGCCCCAATCAATTTCCCGCCGCAAGAAAGCTCAAGTGGATTCACTCCACCGCCACCGGCGTTGCCCAACTCGCCTACCCCGAACTCCGCGATTCCGGCATCCTAGTCACCAATCCCAGCGGCCTTTTCTCCGTGCCCATGGCCGAACATGCCATGGGTTTGCTCGTCGCTCTCGCCCGCAATTTCCCCGACTCCGTGCGTCACCAGGATCGGGCTATCTGGTCACAGCAAATCCTCTGGGACAAAGCCCCCATCACCGAGCTCAATGGAAAAATCCTTTTGATCGTCGGCTACGGCTCCATCGGCCGCGAACTCGCGCGCCGCGCCGCGGCCTTCGACATGAGCGTCTGGGGCGTCTCACGTTCCGGCACGGGCGATACCACCCACGCCGAAAAAATCGCGCCGGTTTCTCAGTTCCGCGAACTTCTTCCCCACGCCGACTACATCGTGATCAGCGCCCCCGAAACTCCCGAAACGTTTCATCTCATCGGCGCCCAGGAACTCTCCCTCCTCAAGCCCTCCGCCTTCCTCATCAACCTTGCCCGGGGCTCGCTCCTCGATCAGACCGCCTTCATCGCTGCGTTGCGCGAAAACAAACTCGCCGGCGCTGCCCTCGACGTAACCGACCCGGAACCTCCTCCACCCAGCGACCCCATTTGGAAAGCGCCCAATCTCTTCATCACGCCGCACACCAGTGCCATCAGCGACCGCTTGTGGCCCCGGGAAACCTCGCTTCTCTTGGATTTATTGGAGCGCTGGTTCGATGGCCGCGAACTCTTCAACCTCGTCGACCTTCATCGCGGCTACTAGTCCACCTCAACTCAACCTAGACCAACCCTCAATCCCCCACTCCGCCCTTCACCGTCTGGTATCCTTCGCGCGTGTATACCTGATACTTCTGCTTCTTTCCCCGTTGATCCGTCACCACCAACGGATTCCCGTCCGGGGCCACCAGTTCCACTTTGATCTTCCGGTACTTGCCATCTTGATTCTGATTCGTAGGACTGTATGACAAGCTGTACTGATGCCTCAGGAACGCCGCCACTTCCCGCATGATTCCCGGAATCTCTCCATCAAACTGCGGGAACCACGCCATCCCACCGGTCATCCGCGTGAATGTCTTCATTTGGTTTTCCGCCTGCAGGAAATCTAGTTCTCTGCGTCCACCTAGCATTCCGTGCAGCTCCATCCAATTGCTGATCGGCTTATCCAGACCGACGGCAAAGATCGTCGTGTCGGTTCCTCGCAGCTGCTTCATCGTCTGATCCAGCGTGTGCTTCGAGAATGTATCGATTCCCGAAGCAAGCACCAGGATTGATTTTTTACCCTTTACGTCCTTCAGTCTGTCTACCGTGTCCAAAATCGCGTCGAACAGATTAGACTCGCTGAAACCCGGCACGAACAAGTGGTATACCGCTGCCTCGACTTCTTGTTTGTTCTGCGTGAAGTCCACCTCCATGTGCGGTCGCATGTCGAAGGTCACTAGGGCTACCCAGTCCTTGGGTGCCAGATTCGGAAACAACGCCTCTGTCCAGTATTTCGAGTACGAGGAAAACCATCCCCCGTAAACATTACTGAATTCCATTAAAATCACCATCGTGATCGGCGCTTCGGTCGGCGCGAAGTTCGTAATCTGCTGCGGCTGCCCGTCTTCCAGTACTCGGAAGTTTTCCTTTTTCAGTCCCGGAATGATGTCCCCGTTCTGCGTGGCCGCCACCACATCCAGCGTCACCACTGGCACTTCTACCGATATCGTCACGCCGCCTTCCTGCGGCTTCTGCTGCTGAGGCGTCGTCGCTGGTTGTTGCGCCGGCACGGGCTTCGCCGGCTGCGCTGAACCCGATTGTGGCCCCGCTGGCTCCTGCGCTCGGGCAGCCGGCGAAGTGATCGCCATACCGCTCGCCAGTGCACTCACAAGTAGTGTCGTTTTCCAGCTGCTTCGATTCATTCCTTGTCCCCTATGCCCCTTGCAACTCCGTTAGATGCGCGTTTCCCATCCCGCGTCTGCCCTGCTTTGGACGTATCCCTTGTGAATTACGTAACGTCGTTCGCAGACCCTGCCAGGACGCCCAATCCCTGCATGTTAGTATGGAATTTACGCGCGGCAAAACGCATTTCCTGGGGGTTTTTCGTGTCGCAATTGCGCCTGTGGCTTATCACCGTCGGACTGTTTTTCACTTTGGCTTTCGGTTCGTTTCCGTTGCCGGCGCAGGTTTCTCAAAAGCCCCCCGCTTTCGGCATCCCCCAGGCCAGTCCTCTCGTCGGAGACACTTCCGGCCTTGCTCGCGAAGCTCAACAATGGCTCGTCGATCTCGTCAAAATCAACACCACCAACCCGCCGGGAAATGAGAAAGCCGCCGCAACCTACATCGCCGCCGTTCTCGAAAAGGAAGGCATCCACGCCGAACTCCTCGACCTCGGCGCCGGCCGTAGCGCGATCGTCGCCCGCCTTCGCAGCACTGCCATCGCCGATCCCTCGCGCGCCTTGCTTCTCGTCGCACATATAGACGTGGTTGGGGTGGACCGGGAAAAATGGACCGTCGACCCATTCGGCGGGGTCATCAAGGACGGCTACCTCTGGGGACGCGGCTCCATTGACGACAAAAGCATGCTCGCCGCAAATCTTGCCGCCTTGATCGCCCTCAAGCGCGGCGGTGTCCATCTCAATCGCGACGTCATCTTTCTCGGCACCGCCGACGAGGAGCAGTCCGGCGACGCCAGCCTCAAAATCGTCATCGCTAAGTATTGGGACAGAATCGCCGCCGGTTACGCCCTCAACGAAGGCGGTCAGGTTGTGCTGAAAGATGGCAAGGTCCAATACGTCGCCGTTCAGGTCAGTGAGAAAGTCTCAGTCAACGTCAACCTCACCGCCACCGGTATAGGTGGTCACGCCTCCACTCCCACCAAAGACAACCCGGTTGTTCACCTCGCCGCCGCTGTGGACAAGGTCGGCAACTACACCGCGCCCGTCCATCTCACGTCCATTGTTCGCCGTTACTTCGAAGGTTTGGCTCCCCTCGAAGATGAAGAGACCAGCAAATGGATGCGCGTTGTGGACACTCCGGATCGCGGTGACCATGCCCAACGCTACCTCTCCGAAGCTAACCCCATGTGGAACTCCATGATGCGCGACACTGTTGCCCCCACCATGCTCGAGGCCGGGATCCGCGCCAACGTAATTCCTTCCGAAGCGCACGCGACCCTCAATATCCGCCTCGTGCCGGGCGATACTATCGACCTCTTCGTCAACGATCTTAAGAAACTCGTCAACGATCCCCACATCCGCTGGGACATCTCCCTCGACGGCGGATTCGCGGCTCCCAACTCCTCTCTCGACACGGATTTCTACGCTCTCATCACTAAGGCTACTGCCCAAGAGTTCGGCGGCGCTCCCGTGCTTCCATTCATGTCCACAGGTGCCACCGACTCCGCGCAACTCCGCCTGCACAACGTGCAGGCCTACGGCCTGCGTACGTTTCCTCTAGCTGAGGAAGACATGCGCCGCGTCCACGGTGACGACGAACGCCTCCCGCTCGCCAGTTTCGCCAAGGGCCTCGATTGCCTCGTCCACATCGTCGCCGAATTCTCCGTCAACAAATAATTCCCGCTTCCCCCGCGTTTCTCCGTCTTTTCCACTGCGCTTCACGCTACAATATCGCTCTCGCTCCCATGAACCTGCGCCACTCCAAGATTGTCTGCACCATCGGACCCGCGACTCATTCGCCGCGCATCATCCGCCGCCTCATCCAGGCCGGCATGGACGTCGCCCGCCTCAACTTCTCGCACGGCTCCCATGAAATGCATGCCCAGACCATCGCCATGCTCCATACAGCCGCCGCGGAACTCGGCAAAACTCTTGGAATTATCGCCGACCTCCAGGGTCCGAAAATTCGCACCGGTCCTCTCGCCGGTGGCGGCACCGTCAGTCTTCGCACCGGTCAGCAATTCACCATCACCACCGCGAAAATCCTCGGCGATTCCACCCGCGTCAGCACCATCTTTCGCCCGCTCCCACGCGAAGTCCGGCGGGGCGACCGCATCCTTCTCTCCGACGGCCTCATCGAACTCCGTGTCGAACGCGTCTCCGGCAAGGAAGTCGTCTGTCGCGTCGTCAACGGCGGCGCTTTGGGCGAGCATAAAGGCATCAATCTTCCCGGGGTCAAGCTCCGTGTTCCCGCCCTCACCGAAAAAGATCGTCGCGACCTTCGCTTTGCTCTCGATCATGGTGTGGACTTCATCGCCGTCAGCTTCGTCCGCCGCCCCGAAGACGTCCTCCTTGCCAAATCCCTCATCCGGCGCGCCAAAAAGGAAACTCCCGTCATTGCCAAGCTGGAAAAGCCCGAGGCCATCGAAAATCTCGACGCCATCCTGCGCGTCACCGATGGCGTCATGGTTGCTCGCGGCGATCTCGGCGTGGAAATGAATCCGGAAATGGTTCCCGTCGTACAGAAAAACATCATCGCCCGCGCTCGGGAACTCCGCCGCCCCGTGATCACCGCAACCCAGATGCTCGAATCCATGACCCAGAATCCTCGCCCCACGCGCGCCGAAGCCTCCGACGTCGCCAACGCCATTTTCGACGGCTCCGACGCCGTCATGCTCTCCGCAGAAACCGCTTCCGGAAAATATCCCATCGAAGCCGTTTCCATGATGTCTGCCATCATTCATGAAGCAGAAGCCAGCATCCAGGAATTTCCCCGTCCCACCACCGCGCAGGAACGCCTGAAAGTCGCCGAAACCGTTGCCGAACTTGTTTGCCACGCCTCCCGCGAACTCCATATGAAACTCATCGCCGTCTTTACGCACAGCGGCTTCACCGCCCGCCTCGTCTCCCGCTATCGGCCGCTTGTTCCCATCGTGGCGTTTTCTCCTGTTCCCGCCACGCGCCGCCGCATGGCCTTGCTTTGGGGCGTCACCTCACGCAATATCTCCGATATCAATAAAATCGACGGTCTCGCAGCGCTCGCCGAAAAGCGCCTCGTCGAAGAACGCCTCGTGCGCAAGGGCGATGTCATCGGCATTGTGGCAGGCACCCCCATGGGCATACGCGGCACTACCAATTTCATGAAGTTCCATGTCATCGGCAGCCTCTCCTAGCCCCTTCGTTCAGTCCCGCCGGCACACACTGGTCCTGTCTAGGCGCACTTGCTTCGGGCGACTTAACGTGGATCGTCTTTTTCGCACGCCGAAGATTCTCGCCGGATTGTCCTGGCAATACTCGCGGAGAGCCCGCGAGTCACTCCGATATTCCCGGACTCAATTCACCCACTGATCCGGCCGCGAAGGCGGTTCGTTCTTCTGCTTCTTTATGTACACCTGGAATCGCTTCTTGTTCCGCTCATATTTCCAGTCCGCCACTTCGTTCCGCACCTTGTACAGAAACGATCCGCGCCGGAGGTAAATCCACCCGATCAGCATCCCGCCTAGGTGGCAAAGGTGGCTCACCCGGTCTCCCGTTTCGCCTAGCGTGCTGAAAAACTCGATCGCTCCCATCACCGCCACGAACGGCCGCATCGGAATCGTCAGCGGCAACGGGAACAGCCAGATGCGCCGGTCGGGGAACATTATCGCGTTGGCGATCAGTATTCCGAAAATCGCCCCCGAGGCCCCAATCGTAGGCACATCCGATGGTTGGACATGCCAAAGCATTGGCGCCACTTTCACTAGAATCGTTAGGATCCCCGCGCCGACTCCGCAGATGAAGAAATAGTTCAGGAACCGGTTCTTGCCCCATACCATTTCCAGTTCGCGCCCGAACATCCAAAGCATCAGCATGTTGATCAACAGGTGCCACAGTCCGCCATGCAGGAAAATGTAGGTCGCTGGCTGCCAGACCCGCAGCCCGGGAATGGGCGCAAGTGGCACTAGCCCAAACCAGTGATTCACCCAGGCCGTTGCGTAGGGTGGCAGGAACAACGCGATCGTCTCCTGCGCTAGAAACACCGCCGTGCACAAGATGACCAGGAGCTTTACTCCGGGCGTGATGAATCCGCGCCAGTCAAATCCAATCTTCGGCGCGTTGTAATATGGACTCATATCTGCAGTGTACGGCCTCCATTTGCACCCGTCAAAACCCGATTTTTCTTCGGTTGCCGGGGCATCGTTTGAAGTCCCCGGTCAATCTCCTTTCTTCCTCTTTCCGCGGCTACCGCTTTCTATTCCTCCCAAAGCTCCCCACTGACTGCGCCAGAATGGCATGGTTTCCGCTTCTGACACGCTTCCCCAGCAGCGGTTTCATCTCTCCCTGGCAAAGTGCCTCTTCTGTCTCGAAGCACTTGCTTGACCTCCTCCGGCCTCCCCGTCTCAGCCGGTCCACCTCGCAACGCGCCGCTCCCACTCAGGTTACCTCTTGCTCATCCTTAGTCATTCACTGCTGCTCGCGTTCAGATCCGGCGACGCTCCATTAACGGATTCTTATTTCCAAATTTCACCGTGGTTTCCAAATTGCATGACCTTCCAGGCGCCCGCAATGGTGGGGTGTTCGCTATGGACGATTTGGTTAAGGATTTCTTGCAGGAAAGCACGGAAAACCTCGATCGCCTCGATCAGGAATTTGTCCAGCTCGAGGTGCCGGTTCAAACGGTGGATGCAACACCATCTGGTATAAAGCAGTTTTCAAAGGTGGTGTTTATGAGGCCAGGGATACGATTTGGGCTTTCCGCGGAGCAGAAGACCGACGTGTGGCGACGTTGGAGGGCGGGGCAGACGCTGCATGAGATCGGTCGCGCTTTTGGCAAAGAACATTCCTCCATTCGTTGTTTGGTGTCGCGTCACGGCGGGATCGCTCCACCGGTACGGCGGCGTGCGCTCCTCGCGCTCACGCTGCGGGAGCGCGAGGAAATCTCTCGCGGGCTGGCTGCCGGCTCGTCGCTTCGTGAGATCGCCCGTAGTCTGAGTCGTGCCGCCTCGACGGTGAGCCGGGAGGTCGCACACCACGGTGGCCGTCCGGCGTATCGCGCCGGTCAAGCCGACAGCGAAGCCTGGCAGTCGGCTTTGCGGCCCAAGCGCTGCCTTCTTTCCAGCAACCCGAAGTTGCGGGATATCGTTGCGAGTAAACTGATGCTGGACTGGTCGCCGAAGCAGACTTCCGGCTGGCTGAAAACCCAGTATCCCGATGATGAGAGCATGCGCGTGTCCCACGAAACCATTTACCGAAGCCTGTTCATTCAAGCCCGTGGAGCGCTGAAAAAGGAGCTGTTGGAGCACTTGCGATCCAAGCGTCGCATACGGCGGTCTCGGCACTCGCACATCTTC